>Ga0307408_100000316_pt1 | contig 46302 bp, 39 predicted proteins | sample 322Cmetagenome_FD_202116 | JGI IMG/M metagenome (GOLD analysis project Ga0307408, IMG submission 202116) | Maize rhizosphere microbial communities from greenhouse at UC Davis, California, United States - 322HYB-C-3 | ecosystem: Host-associated > Plants > Roots > Rhizosphere > Soil | place... | reverse complement strand
GAGATACAGGTCTCAAGGTCCTGCTCAAACTTTTGGATTTTTGAAGTGCAGGAAGAAATAACCAGAATTATTGAGAATGAAAGAAATACGAGGAATGATTTCATCGTGCTAATTTAGAAAAATTGAATTATTCTTGCTCAATAACCGGTTCACCCGATGTTTTTTCTATTGGTTCTCAAATCTGAGTAAATAAAAAATCCTGATTCTTTTTACGGAACCAGGATTTCTCTATCATTGAATATTTTATTAATCAATTCTCGTAAAACCTGTGTATTTATGCAATACCTCCGGAATTTCGATACCATCCAATGTTTGGTAGTTTTCTATGATTGATGCCATAATTCGAGGCAACGCCAATGCGGAACCGTTCAATGTGTGAGCCAAATAGTTCTTTTTATCAGAGCCTTTAAAGCGCAGTTTCAAACGGTTTGCCTGGAAGGTGTCAAAGCGAGAGCAAGAGCTTACTTCCAGCCATTTTTCCTGCGCTGCAGAGAACACTTCGAAATCGTAAGTCATTGCAGAAGCAAAACCGGTATCTCCACCACATAGACGTAAAATACGGTAATGCAGACCAAGTTTAGCTAACAAACCTTTTACGTGATCAACCATTTCTGTTAATGCGCGTTCTGTGTTTCTAGGATGTTCAATACGAACGATCTCCACTTTATCAAATTGGTGCAAACGGTTCAAGCCGCGAACGTGCGCTCCGTAACTTCCTGCTTCTCTACGGAAACATGGCGTGTAGCTTGTCATTTTGATAGAGAAATTCTCATCAGGAAGAACAACGTCGCGGTAAATATTGGTCAACGGAACTTCAGAAGTTGGGATCATGTACAAATCGTCAACAGGCATGTAATACATTTGTCCTTCTTTATCCGGAAGTTGTCCTGTTCCATAAGCACTTGCTTCGTTTACAACATGAGGGACAATATGCTCTTCGTACCCGGCTTTTTCAGCCTCGTCAAGGAAGAATTGAATTAATGCACGCTGAAGTTTAGCTCCTTTTCCTTTGTAAACAGGGAAACCTGCTCCTGTAATCTTAACTCCCAATTCGAAATCGATGAGGTCGAATTTTTTCGCCAATTCCCAGTGTGGGAGCGCTCCGTTATGCAAAACTGCAGACTCGCCTTCGGTAAGTACAATTTCGTTATCTTCTTCGTTTTTACCTGCTTTCACCAAATCATTCGGCATGTTCGGAATCTGGTAAAGAAGCTGGGTAATCTCCTCGTCTAATTTATCGACTGTAGTCTTCAGGTCGCTCTCTTCCTGCTTCAACTCTGTCGTTCTTGCTTTTGCGGCTTCTGCTTCCTGTGCTTTTCCGCTTTTGAACAGTTCGCCGATTTCCTTTGCGATCTTGTTCAATTCGGAGGCGATGGATTCCATTTGTGTTTTTGCACCACGCCACGCCTGATCCTTCTCAAGGATAGAGTCGATGGTTGCAGTTACATCAATGTTACGTTTCTTCTGTGCTTCGATGATTGCATCTCTCTCTGCACGAATTTTTGTCATTTCTAACATAGGAATCCTGTTTTAATTGTGATTAAAAATTGTAAATCACGTCGCAAACTTAGCGAAAATCTGTGTTTTACAAATGTCATTTTGCCGTTTTAGGGCATAAAAAAAGGCGAATTCCGAAACTATCGAAACTCGCCTTTAAAATGTGTTTGAGTTCTTAAGCCTCAGTAGCTGCAAATGGTACTACCGAAACAAACGAACGATTGTCTTTTTTCTTACGGAATTCTACTACACCGTCAGTCAAAGCGTATAATGTATGATCTTTACCGATACCAACATTAACACCAGGGTGGTGTTGTGTACCACGTTGACGAATAATGATATTTCCTGCGATAGCCGCCTGACCACCGAAGATTTTTACACCAAGACGCTTGCTATGCGACTCACGACCGTTTTTCGAACTACCGACTCCTTTTTTGTGTGCCATCGTATTTCTTATTATTTCCTATTTGCCGAAGCAGAGAGGAAGATTATCCTTTAATATCTGTTATCGTGATTCGTGTAAAAGATTGACGGTGACCGTTTCTTTTCACATATCCTTTTCTTCTTTTCTTACGGAAAACAATCACTTTGTCTCCTTTAACGTGGTCAACCACTTGAGCAGAAACCTTAGCTCCTGCTATAGCTGGGGCGCCAATGTTCACTTTTCCTCCGTTGTCTACTAACAAAACACGATCGAATTCAACTTTCGCTCCTGCTTCAGCATCCAAACGGTGTACAAAGATCCTTTGGTCTTTTTGCACTTTAAATTGCTGCCCTGCTATCTCTACAATTGCGTACATAACAGTATGTTTTTATTTATTTAATTCCCGACTGAATTTCAGTTAAGGGTTGCAAAGATAGAAAACTTTTTCAACAATGAAACATGAATAGTGGAAAAAAAAGTAGGGGCGAATCATGATTCGCCCCTACTTCAATATCTATGTAATAATAAATTACTCTTCGTCTTTTTCAAAAACTCTTTTCGGACGCATCTTTTGGTTAATTCCTAAAGTAATCCAGAAAGGAACGATAAATCCTAAAAGGAATAATAACATCCAGAAAGCCATTCCACCAATCAATAAGAATAATACAATACCAAAAATGCTCATGTCGTCTTGTTTTGTGGTCGTAAAAGTAATATTAAAATTGAATTTTAAATTAGAAATGAAGTTTTTTCTTCTTAAAAACTTAGACTTTTAAAATATTCCTGACACGTTCCAATAGCTTAGTACTAGGAAATTCCTGAACACCAAATCCGTATCTGAAATGATCACAAACGCTTATAATATCACGAATTTCTCTTTCACCATCTTTATCGGAAGTCCCGAATTCGGATAAAACGCGTTCCCGGCTGGTATTTTGAAGCCCGAATCTTTTTTCAAGGATTTGAATGATTGCCTTCGGAAGATTGATGGAAAGATTGTTTGAATCTGTAGGATTAGCCAATACCTCCTGCCAGAAGTCCGTATTTGCCATCTGCTCCATTTTTTCCTCGTAGCGCTCTTTTGCCAGGGCAACATCATGCTCCTGTTTGGATCGTTTGCGACGAGCCATCAGGAACAGGAAGAACAATGCACAAGTTGCTCCGGGAACTGCAATTCCGAGGATAAGCGGCATGCTGGATTTCTCTTGTTTCTTTTTCTTTGCCTGGTTTGCCTGCACAATAACTTCCTTGGTATCCTTTTTCGAAGAATCTACTTTATCCTTTCTCAGGGAAGTTTTTTCCTTCCCCAAAAGAAGAGTAAAAGGTTCTGTGCTTACAGTAATGTATTTCTCTTTTCGCGGATCGAAATAGGAGATTGACGGAGCGTCAAAATGTAACTCCCCCTCCTGGAGAATTTGAATATTGTAAACGAATGTTATTGTTCCTGTAACGCCGCTTTCGGTGTAATCGTAACTTTCTTCCCGTTCCGGATCACCGTACAATTTACAGCCATTTGGTATTTTGATCTTCGGATCCTGAATGTTATGAAGGTTTCCTGTTCCGTTAACGGTCAATTTCACCTGGAAAACATCCCCGGCCTTCAATTTACTGATATCGCTGATTTCCTGCGCAAGATCAAAGATTCCAACAGCACCAATGAAATCGGAAGGAGCTCCTTTCGGAAGTGGCTTGACATTTAGGGTTAACCCGGTCGACTTAAACTGGATGGTTCTGTCGAAAATATTGCCGTGACATAAAAGTGCCATTTCGAAAGGTTTGATGCGGCATTTTCCTGTTGCGATAGGAATTAACAACTGTTTCCCGTATTCAAAGGTTTGTACCTTTTTGCCGTTTAATTTGGTTTCTTCAACCAATTCCCTTGAGTAATTGAACGGATGTTCTTCGGCATTTTTGTCGCATTTATAAGGGTCATATCCTTCAACATTCAGAATTGGATAGCGTGAAACAACCCGTGCGTTCAGCATTACGCATTCGCCTTCATAAACGGATGTTTTCTTTGCTTCGATATATCCGAAAACGGGATCTTTTGATCTCAATGCAAGATTACCTGCTTTGGATTCATCCACTTCAATTGTAATCTTATTGGATTTATATGGTTTCCCTTTATAGCTTACGGTTGCAAAAATGGTATATGAACCCGATTTATTGAAGGAGCCGCTGTTTTGTGTAATATAATAAGTTTTGATTTTCCCTGAAGGATCCATTTCCTGGCTAACCTGGTGAAGAACACCGTAATCAACCTCAAATTCCGTAGGAAAATCAATATTAATCGTTCCTTCAACGTTGGTGGAAACTCTGAAGACCACAGTTTCATCCGGCGCAACTTCTTTTGAGCTGCACGACAATCCAACGATAGGTTTCTGTCCGAAACAATAAACTCCCAGACAGCTAAATAAAATCAGCATCAGCAGTTGTATGCTACCAATCTTTTTCTGCATTATTGTTCTCTGAAGTACCATTGTTACCATTCATTCTCCTTCTTGCATCGGCTTCTTGTTTCATCAACTCATCCAATCTGCGTTCAGTTTGTCTGTCTTGAAGGTTCCCATCTCCCGGTTTTCCGTTTTTCGGATCACCTGGTTTGGAGTTTCCTTTGTTTTTTGAATTTTGTTTGTTATTTCCCTGGCTATTCTGGCCCTGGTTTCCACTTTGCTGTTGTTGTCCTTGTCCCTGCTGATTTCCCTGACCCTGCTGCTGTTGACCGTTTTGGCCTTGCTGACCGTCATTTTTATCCCCTTCACCGCCGTCAGAATTGCTCTGACTTTCCTTCTGTTTTCTTTTACGTTTAGCTTCCATCAAAAGCTGGCGTGCCTTTTCGTTATTCGGGTTTTCCCGAAGAGCATCTTTGAATGTTTCTTCGGCTCCTTTATAATCTTCACTGCCTAAACTTGAGATTCCGGAATCTGTAAGGTGATTTGATCGTGCCTTAGAAGATTTGGAATTCGCGGAGAGATCGTCAAAACATCTTTTTGCGGTTTCGTAATCTCCCGCTTTATAAGCCGTTTGACCCATCTCTTGTGACAAATCTAAGTCTTTTGGCTTGATCCGCTCGGTGCTTTTATAATACTTTAACGCTTTGCGGTACTGTCCGTTATTACTGGCTCTTCTTGCAGCATTTAGGGTGTCCACATAGTTCTGCGAATAAACAGAATTCGCAGCTCCACTCACGATGATAATAACCAGAAACAGGAATTTCATTTTCATAGTCTACGATTTACGATTTGTGGAAGAAAAAGATACAAAATGAAGCACGCTATTGTGATCCAAAGCGGAATGTAGTAATAATTTATTTTGACTTCGAAAGTTGTTTGTTTTACTGTTCTGGATTTGGAGTTTTTATACATATCGACCAGGTTGCGGATATCCGGGTAAGCGTTTGAAGAAATAACTGCATTTCCACCGCTTTTACGCGCCATACGTTTTATCTCACTTTCGTCGAGATGCGAAGTTACTGTAGCTCCGTGATACTTTTTATAACCCAGTTCGGGATAACCGGGATCAACAGGAACCGGTCCGCCACTGGCTGTTCCCAATCCTAAAAAGGTGAAACCGATATTTTTGCTTTTTAACTCGCTTAGATTTTCTGCCCAGGTTTCTTCATGGTCTTCACCATCTGTAATTACGAGAATGTGTCTTCCTGCATCTTCATCCTTGAATTGTTTCAACGCCATTTCATAGGCCGCGCCTATGTTCGTTCCCTGGTCCATTACAAGATTGGAGGAAATGTCCGGAATAAAGATCTTGGCAGCCCCAATGTCGTTGGTAAGCGGTAATTGGGTGAATGCCGAATTGGCAAAAACAATGATGCCCAAACGTTCGCCTTTCAAACCGTTAACTAATTCACCGATGGTGTTTTTTGCAGCTTCCAGCCTGGTTGTTCCTCCCGACATATCTGCAGTATTCATGGAATTGGAGACGTCCAGGCAAATCACTATATCCAGCATCCGTTTGCTTCCTTTCATGTTCCGACTTCCTTTTACGGGTTGCGCAAGGGCAAGCACTGAGAAAAAGAAGACGCTACGAAGAAGAAGGTAATGCAGGAATGCACGTGTCAAATTGAACTTGATGGATAGGACAGAAGTTCTGGTCTTGTTGGTATAGAGTGCAGCCAGCTTTGATTTATACGTCCAATGCCAAATGCTTACACCGAGCAATATAGGAAGTGTCAGGAACATCCAGAAATATTCGGGATGCAGCCATGTATAATCGTTGAGGAATAATCCCCACGGATTGAAAGCTAACAGGAATATGCTCCATAGCACAACTTCCGTGATTCCTGTCAACAGCAGTATTTGATGATATGTAGAAAGCTTTTTAATCATCAAGTTTGAATTTCCAGTGTTGTATGCCCCATGCTGCTAAAGAGAACAGGATTCCCCAAAAAAAGAAAGGAAAAAGTGTAAGTGGAGGTTGGGCTCCCATATAATCACTTTCTATTTTTCGCTTTTCGAGTTTATCAATTTCGCTGTAAATGTCTGATAGGCTTTCGGTATCCGTAGCCCTGAAATATTTCCCGCCCGTTCTGTCTGCAATGGCTTTTAATGTTACTTCATCAATCTCTACTTCCGTGTATTGCATCCCGAATGGGGTATTTATAGGAACTGCTTCTCCACCGTTTGACCCGGCACCGATGGTGTAAACCCTGCAATTTTTGTTTTTGGCAAGCTGGGCGGCTTCCATCGGTTCTATTGTTCCGGCGTTGTTCATTCCATCGGTAAGGAGGATAATCACTTTCGATTTAAGGCTGTCACTTCTCAATCTGGTTACCGCAACTCCAAGTCCCATTCCGATAGCAGTTCCGGGATCAACTCTTCCTGGTTGTATGTCTGTAATTTGTTGCTTGAGCGCTTCGTAATCAATTGTTGCAGGACAAGCGGAATAGGCTTCACCTTCGAAAACAACTAAACCAACACGATCGCCTTTGCGTGAATCAACGAATTCTTTGGCTACTTTTTTTGTCGCTTCCAAACGATTTGGTGTCAGATCTTCTGCTAACATAGAGCCCGAAGCATCGATGGCAAGTATAATGTCAATTCCGTTCTTGTAATCAATTTTTGGCGGATCAAACTCCGGATGATAGGGTTTTGCCGTAAGTGTAACAAAACACAATAATCCAAGCCCGTAAAGTACTGCAATGAGCCATCTGAAAATAACAACATTTCCGCCCTTGATGCTCAATTGTTCCGTATCGGAGCCGGTGAATTTGAGTTGCCCGATATCTTTGCGATGGAAATAGTCCCACAGTAAAATAAGCACTGGAACACCGATCAACAAGTATAACATGTTGGGAGCATAGTAGGAATAATTCCAGATCGCTATGTTAAACGTGCTCATTATTTCGGTATATCTAATGGACTAAGTTCAATAATCAATTCTTCCAGTTGCTTCATGTTCAACCGGATTGAATCTGCTGTAGGAAGGTTTTTCCCGAATTTTGAAAAATCCGACGCCAGCAGTAAATTCTTTATGCGTTTTGTGATATGCTGTTCAACGTCCAATGATTGGAGTTGGGTTTCTGTTAACATCGTTGTTTTTCCTCTGAAGTTAAGGTTGTACTTGGCAGCAAGAAAATCTTTCAGTAATTGGCTGAATTCCACATAGTGTTTTTCTGTTTGACCTTTTTCCCACAAAGCTTTCTTTTCCAATTCCCGCAGCTTTTTGATCGATTTGGCTTTTAATGTTTCAGAGTTACTGAGAACCGTTCTGTTTCTTTTGTTCCAAAGAATAAGCACGGTTAAAAGAATGATTAAAAGTGCGATGGAGAATCCGTAGGTTTTTAACCATGCCCATGCGCTGGTAATTTCCTCAACTTTAACCTCGGTAATATTGGTGTCAACTACTTTCTTTTTGAATGTTACCGTAAGTTCCGGAACGGAGACATCCAGTGATGTGTCTTTCGATTTCCAGTTCTTGTTATAAATGTCGATCAGCTGGTCCGGAAGTTTGTAATTCGCGGTATCCCAAACCAAAACCGTACACTTGATTTCAGTCTCCTTCTTTTTCCGGTCGAACTTTTTACTGGTACCAACCACTTCAATTTCACCCTCCGGACGGTAAAGCGTTTCTTTGGTTTGCCGGATATTAATTTTGTCGGAAGAAGTGAGTTTTTTCCATTTAACTTCTTCCGGACTTTGACTGATAACGATTCTCAATACTGCCGGTTCACCAACCAAAACAGAATCTTTTTCCCAGAAGACCCTTGCTTTTTGCGCCCTGGCAGAAAATGCAAGAAAGAACGATATGAACAGTAAAATCCTCATTTTCGTTTTCTGAAGAGGTTTACGAGTTCATGGTAATAATCCTGTTCAGTGCTCAATAGCAGCAAATCAAGCTGAACCGATTTGAACAGTTCCGAAACCTGGGCTAATTTCTTCTTATGGAAATCCTGGATATTCTCACGGGAACTCCGTGATGAGGTATCCAGCCAGGAAGTAGATTGCGTTTCTGTATTATACCAGCGTACAAAACCAACGCTCGGTACATTTGTTTCTCCCGGATCGGAAAGTTGAATTCCAATCACATCATGCTTTTTCCGGATTTGCTGTAAGCTCGTCAAAAGTGTCGACGGATCCGGGAAATCACTGATCAGGAAACAGATGCTTCGTTGCTTATGAAGGTTCATCAGTAATTTAATCCCGGCAGAAAGATCTGTGCTTTTGCTTTCCGGTTCCAGTTTCAGTAAGCGTCGAATAATGGTATGAACGTGTTCTGCTCCTTTTTTCGGCGGGAAGTACTGTTCAACTTTGTCGGAAACGAAAATCGCCCCTACTTTATCACCGTTGAAAGCTGCAGAGAATCCCAAAGTTGCCAAAAGTTCTATTGCCAATGTCAATTTCGAATTTTCGTTCATTCCGAAATACATTGACCCTGAAACGTCAATAACCAGAAACAACGACAAATCCCGTTCTTCTTCGAAAACCTTTACATGCGGTGATCTTGTACGTGCTGTAACGTTCCAGTCTATGGTTCTGATTTCGTCGCCATATTGGTAAGAACGCACTTCACTGAACGACATACCTCTTCCTTTAAATGCGCTTTGGTATTGACCGGCGAAGACATTTTTCGCCAATCCCCGCATTTTAAGTTCAATGGTCCGAACCTTTTTGAGGATGTCGCTGTGATCCATGAATCAATTATGGAACTTCAACACGTTGAAGAAGTTGGTCAACAATCTGATCACTTTTAATACCATCGGCTTCAGCCTCGTAGGTCAAACCAATTCTATGTCGAAGTACATCAGGAGCAATTGATCTGACATCATCAGGAATTACAAACGCCCTGTTTTCAAGGAATGCATTTGCTTTAGCTGCAAGCGCAAGATTAATACTTGCACGCGGTGAAGCACCGAAAGAAATATATTTTGTTAATTGGGCCAATCCGGATTCATGTGGAAAACGGGACGCGTGGACAATGGAAATGATATAGCGTTCGATCTTTTCGTCGATATAAATAGATTTCACCAGTTTACGTGCGGAGAGAATCTTTTCAGCGTCAATAACTGCTGAAACTTTTGATAATCCTTCTGCGCGAACGTTTGAGCGTAAGATCAGTTGTTCTTCTTGTTTGGATGGATAACCAAGCACCACCTTAAAGAGAAAGCGGTCAACCTGTGCTTCCGGAAGCGGATAAGTTCCTTCCTGCTCAATTGGATTTTGGGTTGCAAGCACTAAAAAGGGTTTCGGCAGCTGATGCGTGTCATCACCAATTGTTACTTGTCGTTCCTGCATCGCTTCCAGTAAAGCCGATTGCACTTTTGCCGGAGCCCGGTTAATCTCATCAGCAAGTACGAAATTGGCGAAGATCGGACCTTTCTTTACTGCAAATTGTCCGGAATTCTGTTGATAGATCAACGTTCCTGTAACATCAGCAGGAAGCAGATCCGGTGTAAACTGTACTCTGGAAAAATCTCCGGTAACTGCATCAGAAAGTGTCCTGATGGCTAAGGTTTTTGCTAAACCGGGAACACCTTCAAGTAAAACATGACCATCAGCCAACAGGGCTAAAACCAATGCTTTTACCATTCTGTCCTGACCAACAATTACCTTCCCGATCTCGGAACGTAAATCATCAAACGATTTCGATTCTTGTGCGATTTTTTGCGCCAGTTCTTGAAGTTGATCAGACGGGCTAAGTGGAGCTGTATCCATAATTAGTTTTGCATGAACAACAAAGATGAAAAAGAAAAGGTGGGCAGGGCTTTAAGGGTTGTTAAATTATGTTAAAGCCCTTGTGTTTATTGCGTTTAGGAGAAATTCAGATCTCAATTTTAACCAATTCCTGGATTCCTTTATCGTCTAACGAGAGCGCAAGTGAATACGCAGTTTGGCCGTCGAGATTTTTCAGTTTTTTATCTGCTTTTTTCTTCACCAACGCTTTTACTATGGAAGCGTTCTGATTCATGACCGCGTACATTAGTGCGCTGTTTCCGTCAGGGCCTTGTGCATTAAGTGTTGCTTTTTTCTTAATAAGGAAAAGTGCCAGGTCGGTATTGTTCTGATAAACCGCAGCAAGCAGCGCAGTTCCTTCATTGGAAACCTGGTTAATATTTGCTCCAAGATTTACAAGTTCTTTCGCAGCTGCCGTTTGTCCACGATAACAAGCAATCATTAACGGATTGAAACCACCTGCATTTTTCGCATTTACGGTATCCTTGTTGAGTTTGCTCAACGCACGGATCTGTTCAATATTCCCGGTTCTGGCAGCTTCAAAAATATCCTGTGCTGAAACGGAGAAGCAGCCGATCAGAAAGACAAGTGTTACGAAAAATCTAGTCAACATAAATTCTAAATACTACCGGATTTTGATCTTTAGGGCTGACGCAAATGAAATAAACGCCCTCCACAAGATTATTAAGGTTTGTTTCCTTACTGTCAATTTTACAGATTCGTTTTCCATTCATATCAACGATTTCAGCTTTTTCAAATGGAACTTTGATGATCAGCTGTTCACCATTCCATGAAAGGATTTCCTCGATATTCAGATCAGCAATTCCCGACCCGTCTTCTGTAAGAAAATTCCAAACAGTGGTATCGCTCAAGCCATCGTAATTGTTCCCATTCATATCAAATACAGCGTTATTGTCGATCAGGATGTGATATTGCGTGTTTTCATCGAGATCAGCTGCCGGAATCAGTGTAAATGAAGTACCGTTTTCAGTTACATTTCCTGCTCCGGAATTGAAAGATTCTACCTGCTGGGTTGTTTCGTTCACAAGGTGGAAACTTCCTGCACCCATTGTTACCGTTTCTGAAAATTCGATAATCGGATTAATGCCCACGGGAACTACTGTAGCGTTATCCAAAGGAAGCAAACTGGCAATTGTTGGGTTTGTAAAATCACCCGTAGTGAAATCCCATGTTGTTTCGTCTGTAATTCCGGCGAAATCGTTACCCGAAAGATCCGAGATGAAATCATTTGAGATTTGAACGTAGTGAAGTGTAGATCCATCTAATGGTCCGCCAAGTGTAAAGGTAACATCTGAACCTGTAACAGAAATACCGGCAGAACCGGAATTGAAAGATTCTATCAATGTTCCGGATGAATTAAAGACACCCAGGTTTCCTGTTGGATTTAGTTGAACATCTTCACTAAACGAAATACTGAAGGATGGATTCACAGTTACGTTGATCGAGTTGTCTGCCGGTGTAAAAGGAGAAACAGCCATTGGAGCAATCAGGTCATTTGTATTCCAGTTCCATGTTGTGTTGGTAACGAATCCGTTATATACGTTACCGCTCATGTCAATAACTACACCGGTTGTAATGTGAACGTAATATTGCGTATTTATCACAAGATCATTCGTTGGATTGATAGTTACAGTGTTTCCGGCAAGGCTCACCAACGGACTTGTATTGGCAACAAAAGATTCAATAAGTGTATTGGTGTTGTCATAAAGCTCGAAGCTTCCACTTCCCAGTACAATAGGTTCACTAAAGGTAACACTCAGGTCCTGTGAAAGCGCTACTCCATTTGAATTATCAGCCGGAACAAAAGGATTTGACGCTAACGCCGGTGGAACGATGTCATTGGTGTTGAAATTCCAGGTTGTTTCATCTGCAATTCCGGCGTAGAAATTATTTGCGGCATCCTTAACCGCCGTTGCGTCGATTTTTACGTAGTAAGATGTATTAAGTACCAGGTTTGCCGTAGGATTCCAAACAACAGATGTACCAAGAATATTCAGGCCTGAACTTCCGTTTGAAACTTGTTGGATAAGATTGTCGCTTGAATCATACAAATAGAAAGAACCCGCACCAAACGAAATATTTTCGCTGAAGTTCATCGTAAGGTTTTGCGTAAGAGAAACACCCACCGCATTATCACCAGGATTAGTTGAAGTAAGCGTAGGAGCGGTTTGATCTACTGTAACCCAATTGCGAACGATTCCGCTTGCACGGTTTGAGGCGCCATGATATTGAAGCTGATTGGTTGCTGATGGTCCTTTTGCCCAAAAAAGGTTTTGCGTTGTTGCGGCAAAACTGAAGGTAACGTCATTTGCATCTCCTGTGCTTAAAGCACGGCTTGCAACAATGGTTCTGTTACTTCCTGCAACATCGTTCGAAATAACTGTCCAATCCTGTTGTGCATCAACAGTTGGTTCGACACCTGTTCCTACCATTCTGTGATCACGAAGTTGAAGTGGTGCAGCCCCGGTTCCGAGAGTTGACCAGATGATTGCATCATTTCCGCTCGCCATTCCTGTTCCGAAACCAAAAGCTATAAACCTGTCGGACGGCCCCTGAACCGTTACGGTAATTGTAGTTGGCGACATTTGGGCACCAAAGAACATTCCGCTTCCCGCAGTCAATTCGGCAAATGCAATTTCTTTTAATTGCGCTTGTGCAATAACAGGAAAGAATAATATGAGGAGTATGTAGAAGTTTCTCATGTTGTAGAGTTTATGATGTAAAAATAGAGATAGCGGAACTAACATTCAACTTTTTTATTGTGATATCAAATAATTTAACGAACAGGGTATAAAGTAGTTAAATGTGAACTTGATTTGTGATAGTTCGCAAAATCCATTATACTTGTTTACCAATGATTAACCGCTATGGCTGATAGAACCTGTTTGGAATGCGGAGTAAAATTGAATGGCAGGAAAGACCAGAAGTTTTGTTCCGACTATTGTAGAAATACCCACAACAATCGATTGAATGAAGACGCAACGAAATTGATGCAGCGGATCAACAGGATCTTACGTAAGAACAGGCGAATTCTCGAAACGTTGAATCCTACCGGAAAGAAAACAGTTGATGCGATCACCCTTGCTGAAGAGGGGTTTAATTTCCATTATTTCACCAACACCTATACCACTCAAAAAGGAGTGATCTATTATTTCTGTTATGAGCAGGGCTATGCTAAAATGGAAAACGAGCAGTATTTCCTGGTTCAGAAACAGGACTACGTTAAGTAAAGTCAAAAGTTAAAATGTAAAAGTCAAAAACTTACTTGGTCAAATCGAACAATTGATATAAGTTCCCCATTTTTAACTTTTGCTTTTTGACTTATAATGTCCATTTCTCTTTAAAGACCTCCATTTTCGGGTGATCTTTTAAGCTTGGGGCTCCAATAAAAAGCACTTTTTTGGATTTGATACGCTCAAGGAACAATGTAAGATGTGATAGGGCAACATTAAGTGTTCCGCTCAAGTCAATCTTATGTGTTGCCACCTGGTGTTTCTCGAAGTGTTCACGTACTTCGGTAGTATGCTTATCTAAATTGTGGTTATCGTGAAATATAACCAAGGCATCAACAGGAATATCTCCTTCCGCTAACGGATCAAGATGTTCCACGCTAAAACCTTTCTCAAGAAGTGTAGTTTCAATAGTTGTAGTAAATGCCGATTTCTCTTCTAAGAAAATTGTCAAATGTTGCATATTATCTACTTAAAATTCATGCTTATCCGCTCAAAAGAAACAACATTATTTCTGAAGTACACAGATAAAGCGGGTGCAAAAGTAATACAAAGTTTACGAGTAAAGTCGCAAAACACACAAGAATATTAACAGAACGCTAAAATTTTAGTGATATCCTAAAATATTCAGAAAGTCATTTGCAGTTTGTTCCTGCGAGAAAATTTCCGTTGTAATTTTCCCCTGATCGTCTCGTTGAATAAGAATATGCTTTGGTTCCGGTATCAAACAATGCTTGAGTCCGCCGAAACCACCAATTGTTTCCTGGTACGCTCCCGTATTGAAAAAACCAATATACAAGGGCTTATTCTTATCGAATTTAGGTAAGTAAATGGCATTGGAATGTTGCTCGGAATTGTAGTAATCGTCCGAATCACATGTCAAACCACCTAGAAGAACACGTTCGTAATCGTCGTTCCAGCGGTTGATCGCCAGCATGATAAAACGTTGATTGATCGCCCAGGTATCGGGAAGATTGGTCATGAAAGAACTGTCAATCATATTCCATTTCTCCCTGTCGTTCTGCTGTTTCTGGTGAAGAACATTGAACACCGCACCGCCGCTTTCTCCAACAGTGAAAGACCCGAATTCCGTAAAAATATTTGGTTCGGGAATGTCATTATCACTGCAAACACGTTTGATCTGCATCAGGATTTCACGAACCATGTACGCATAATCGAAATCGAATTGAAGTGATTTTTTGATCGGGAATCCACCGCCAATGTTCAATGAATCAAGTGAAGGACAAACTTTTTTCAGATCGGAATAGATCTTCAAACACTTTGTCAACTCGTTCCAATAATAGGAAGTATCGTTAATTCCCGTATTGATGAAAAAATGAAGCATTTTGATCTCCACTCTCGGATTGTCCTGGATAAATGCCTTGTAGAAAGGAACAATTTCCCGGTAACGAATCCCCAGTCGAGAGGTGTAAAACTCGAATTTCGGTTCTTCTTCCGAAGCAATACGAATTCCGATCTTTACATTATGATCACCCGTTAAAGCCAGTAAATCATGAATTTCACTGGTATTATCAACAACGGGAATTACATTCAAACGGTTGTCGTGAATCAGGTCGGCAATATTTTGAATATAAGCTTTCGGCTTAAACCCATTACAGATTACAAAACTTCCGTCTTTCAATTTCCCGTTCTTCTGCAGGTTCTTTACGATATCGATATCAAATGCCGAAGACGTTTCAATATGCACGTCATTTTTCGAAACTTCGTCTAAAACAAATGAAAAATGTGAACTTTTGGTACAGTAGGAATAATAGTAATTACCAGCGTAACCCATGTTGTTCATTGCCTCTCGGAACCAACCTTTCGCACGTTGGATATTGTAGGAAATCTGTGGCAAATAATTGAATTTCAACGGCGTACCGTATTCTTCGATTAAACGCATCAGATCAATTCCGTGGAAAAGTAAATGATCTTCTCTTAGGTGAAATTCGTCCTGTGGAAAATCAAAGGTTTGATCAATCAGATCAATGTATTTCGTTCTCATCGGCTACCTGTTGGCTTTCATAGGAAAGACCACTCAAAAGTTAACTGTTCTTTACAAAATATACCCGCACTCGCGGGTAACCTGGCGCAAAGTTAGGCAAAGATTGAACGTTTCTTCATAAAAACTTTAAAAAAATGAAATGTGTCGGATTACAAAGGAAACTCTCCTTTAGTTCACCAACTTCGGAATCGATATAGCAACTGTTGTCCCTAGCATTTGCTCACCGCTTATTTTCTCGTTGTGACTAACCTTGACCAACAAATTTTTAGCAGAAATGGTAGCAAAGTACTTTTTGAACAAACTGCTTTCTGCAAGTAATCTGTCGGCCTCCAATCTACCTGTCTTGTTGTTCGAAAACCGGGGTGTATTGTCCTCAATGGTGAAAAGTATGATCTCTTCATTCTCGGTGAACGACAGACGCATTAATTTTTGTCCGACTTTCCCGTTAAAACCGAAGGAAAACGCATGATAAACAAACGGAATGACAACCCAGGCAGGAATCTGGCTTTCATCGCTCAATTTCCAATCAATTTCCAGGGTGGTTTCATTCTTGAGTTGTGAGTCAAAATTTTCCTTAATGATTTGTTCAATGGTTGTTTTCGTTATCCATTTGTCGGAAACCGCCGACAGAGGTAGTGCAACTTTAGAATCAAGTTTCTGGAGTTCTTTCAATAATTCCAGTTGCAGAAAATGAACTGTATTCTCCGATTTTAATTTTTGTTTTTCCCTGATCCGGATTTTTCCTGACAGGTAATAAACCAATAGTGCAATAGAAACAAGAATAAGGAGTAAAAACCACCAACTCAGGTAAAATGGCTGAGAAATGTGAATAGGATATTTGATGATACGCGAAGTTCCACGGGCATCTTCCTGTTTTACCAGGAAAATATAATCTCCTGAAGGTAGCGCACTATACGAAATGGTACTTGTTTGATTATCGGCCGGGATCCAGAAATTATCAAAACCTGCCAGTTTGTATGAGAATTCAACATGCTTGTTGCGCAGGGTTGGCGAAGTCAGAACAAAGCTGATTCTTTTTTTGTCATTGCTAAAGTTGTGTTCATTGGTGACCAGTTTATCGTTTGCCCACACCTCTGAGATTTGCAGAAATGAACTCGTAGGAATTTTAAGACGGTAATTGAGATTGAGTTGCTGAACGCCCCCAAAGTGAGAAACCCAAACCTGGTTGTCGTTGGCGATGAAATCATACACCCTTCTGGAACCAAAACTGTTGCTGACATGAAGTGCATCCATAACAGAACCGCTGGTTGTAAACTTGTAAAACCCGGAAGAAGTAGAAGCAAGAATGTAATTTTCTTCCATCACGAATTTGTTGATGTACTCCAGGTTTCCATCTACTTTCGGCTGAATTACACCAACTACCTGGGTTCCTGAGAACTTAAGGATTCCGAAGTTTTGTGTTGAAGCCCACACAATGCCGTCCTTTTCATAGAAGTCGGAAACGTACAGTTCCTGGTTTTGATAGGTGAGCGGCTTCATTTTTCCTCCCTGAAGATACATCAGACCTTTTGCGGTTGAAGCGTAAAGGGCTTCATTTTGCTTGTCGTATGCAAGTGCATAGGTTCGGTAATTCAGTTCACCAACGGGTTTCGATCTAAAAGAATTTGCTCCTAACCATTCTATAAAATACAAGCCTTTGTTAGTAGCCGCGTAGAAAGAATTTTCGCCGGTAAATTCTACATCTTTGAGTGAACCGAGTGTAAGATTGCTGATCGATCGGGTCTTTTTATTCAAGGCTACAACTGTTCCTTTACCAATTATTAAGAACGGAAATTGATCGTTCCCGTAAATTCCTTCTATCGGTGATTTGGTTTCCGACGAAGGAAGCAGGTATTGAAACGATTTGTTCCTGTGACTATAAATAACACCCTGATCAGTTCCACAGATCAGCCCAAGATCTTTATCGTCATACAATGCCAAAATTTCTCCCTGGTCGAATGAAGGAAGAACTCCCGGAACCTTTAGATCAGGAACAATGATAATTCCATGGTCGAAAGTAGACAACAGAACATTGCCTTCCTTATCCTCAAAAACATCTGAAATAAAATAGTCTTTGAAGTAACGTGTGAGGGTTTTTGACTTGTTCGAATAACAATAAACACCTTGCGATGGTCCGGAAAACCACAAATGATTTGCCGCAGTATAATACCTGAATTGTTCCGGACTGTTTACCTCAATCGAGATGCGTTTTCCAGTACCTGTTTTCGGGTTATACTCATAAAGGCAGTTCAGGACAATATCAAAAAGGTATTGTTTTCCATTCAACTCTATGAAATTGATATCTCCTTCTGCCGTAACGGTCTTACTTTTCCAGGAATAGTTTTTGAATTGCAGAATCTGTCCACCGTTTGTTGTAAAATGAATGCTTTTATCTCTAAAGCAAGCAATGGAAGTAACTTTGGATTCAAGCTTAGTTTTGCTAATTATCTTTTTCTTGTCAGGCGTGATGATAAAGATAAAGTCGGAGGCAACTATGAGGTTATTGTTTGGCGAGATTGCGATTTTCAGGGACGATCCGTTCAACGATTCCGGAATTTCGTAGAACAAACTGCATTCGCCGTTCCTGATCAGGAAAACCTGGTTGGATAGGTTGGTGCAATAAATGGTACCGTCATTGCTTTTTACAAACTGAAAAAGAGCGTTGGTTTTGGCATTTTTGGTGTCAACTCTTCTATATTTCTGATAGTCGTATTCATACAAACCCTCATCTGTGGAAATCCAGAAGTGTTGGCTTTTATCCTGGATAACGTCGTAGATCTTAACTCCTTTAAACTGATCTTCACCAAGCAGATAAGAAGCAGGTTCTTGGGTCCTTGCGGCATTTAAAGAGAATAAGCACAACAATAACAACAGCAAATTATTGTAGCAGCAGGAGTAGTATCTTTTTAGCAAGTGCTTCAAATGAAAAGTGTTTATTTAAAAAGTTCCAAAATCAATTCGGGCGGCCTGCCAACAGTTGCTTTTCCGTTTCTGACAACAATCGGACGTTCTATCAATTCAGGGTATTTCACCATTGCCTTTATCCATTGTTGACGTGTACGCTTCTTGCCTTCGAATTTTTCCTTAAAAATATCTTCTTTTTGACGAATAATTGCAAGCGGTTTAACATTAAGCAGCTTTAAAAGCTCATCAATTTCTTCATAAGATAGCGGTTCTTTAAGGTATTCACGAATGATCACATCCTCCTGTATTTCTTCCAGGATGCATAGTCCTTCGCGACTTTTAGAACACATGGTGTTGTGATATATGATCGTTTCCATTGTCGACAAATTTGTTTTGAAAAAGTCAAAAGTCAAAAGTCAAAAGTCAAAAGTCAAAATTGAGCTTTAAAGATTTTTACCTTTTGCTTTTTCACTTTTGAGTTAATTACCGTAGGTCATTAAGTATGATTTCAAAAACGGAGTTAAATCTCCATCCAATACTTTGTCGGGATCATTCACTGAAAAATCGGTACGGTGATCCTTAACCCGTCTGTCATCAAGAACATAACTTCTGATCTGTGATCCCCATTCGATCTTCTTTTTTCCGGCTTCAATCTGATCTCTTGATTCGGCACGCTTGCGCAATTCGATTTCGTATAACTGTGAACGAAGTAACTGCATTGCCTTTTCCTTATTGGCAAGCTGTGATCTTGATTCAGAGTTTTCAATAATAATTCCTGAAGGTGCGTGACGTAAACGAACAGCCGTTTCTACTTTGTTTACGTTCTGTCCACCGGCCCCACCCGAACGGAAGGTTTCGAAAGTAATATCTGCCGGATTGATGTAGATCTCAATCGTATCATCCACCGAAGGATAAACATATACCGAGGCAAAAGAAGTCATTCGTTTTCCTTGTGAATTGTACGGACTAACACGTACCAGGCGGTGAATCCCGTTTTCGCCTTTCAGATATCCGAATGCAAATTCACCTTCCAATTCAAGCGTAACGGTTTTAATTCCGGCAACGTCGCCCTCCTGGAAATTGAGTTCTTTTACTTTGTAATTGTTCTTTTCCGCCCACATGATGTACATACGCATCAGCATAGACGCCCAGTCGCAAGCCTCTGTTCCACCGGCACCAGCGGTAATTTGAAGAACGGCACTAAGCACGTCTTCTTCACCCGAAAGCATGTTTTTTAGTTCAACTTCTTCCAGTGTAGTAAGCAGTTGCGCATAAGCTTCGTCACAATCTGATTCTTCTGCCGCATCTTCTTTAACAAACTCCATCAATACCTCAAGATCATCGGCACTTGCCTTCAACGTTTTGTAAGAATCGATCCAATACTTTAGTCCACGGATTTCTTTCATTTCCGCCTCGGCTTTTTTTGGATCATCCCAAAATCCCGGATCCTGCGTTTTAAGCTCAGCTTCCTGCAGTCGTACCTGTTTTTCAGGAATTTTCAAATAATTGGCAATAGCTTCAACCCGTTGATGAATCTCTTTTAGCTGATCGTTGTTTATCATGAGCGTAAAATTAAGAATTATGAGTGGACAAAAGAATGCTCCGCCTAAAGACTAGAGACGTAAGACGACATTTTGTAGTATACCCGTAGAAGTAATGTTTCAATCAACCAATTGCATGCTGATTTTCTGAAGGAGCATCAGCCTCGATGAAGTAGAACCGAAAATTGTGGCTCTTTTGTCTAAAGTCTTTGGTCTTAGAGTCCAAAAATAATTACATTTGCTACCAGCCCGGAAAACGGGGTATTAAGTTGAATACAGAAATACAAGAAAAATGAATATTCCTGCTGAATTAAAGTACACAAAAGAGCACGAGTGGGTGCGCGTAGAAGGCGATGTAGCTGTTATTGGTATTACGGATTTTGCTCAAAGTGAGTTGGGTGATATCGTATACGTTGAAATCGAAACTGTTGGTGAAACTTTGGATCAGGATGAGGTTTTTGGATCTGTTGAAGCTGTAAAAACGGTTTCTGACTTATTTATGCCGGTTTCAGGTGAGATCATTGAGTTCAATGAAGGATTGGAATCAAATCCGGAGGCAGTAAACAAAGATGCTTACGGTGACGGATGGATGATCAAAGTAAAATTATCGAACCCTTCTGAAGTTGATGCATTGATGGATGCCGCTGCTTACCAGGCATTGGTAGGATAGGAATTTAAAATAATTAATATACCTGAATCCTTTCCACGATTGCGGAGAGGATTTTTTGTTTAACACTAAGAAATCTATGAAAAAGTATCTTCTATTTATCGGACTCTTCACCTTGTTGTTGTCCTCTTGTACACCTGTTACTTCAACAAACCTGCCGGGTAAGAAAGCTAATGAAGTCCCAAAGGCAATGCGCGGAAAATTTGAATTGATCTATCCTGAAACTTTTGCCGGTTTGATGGAGGAGTCCGGCGAAAAGACGTTTGTTACTTTCAAAGCCGATGGATTGTTAATGGACAGCGATGAAGAAAAAATGAGCAAACTGAACGATTCACTTTTTATTTCAAGCATCGGGAAGCAATGGTATATCAGTTTGGGTGCAGCACCGGAATTGAATGTGTTCAAAGTGGTGAAAAAGGGGAAATCTTTTGAGTTGTACCCGATGTATTCCATGGAAACTATAACTTCAGATGATCTGACACCATATTTCTCCAACGTAAAAGAAGAGGTTAGTGAAGCCGACGAAAATGGTGAAGGTGGAGGAGTAGCATCGTTTAATGTTACTATTGATGATAGCAAACTGGATTCTTATTTCAAGAGTGCTCTTCCATCAAGCGAGCCGTTTAAATTGGTAAAAGCCAAAAAGTGATCAGTTGGAAGGAATTTCCCTTCAACTATTTAATATTATTAACAAAAGAGAGGTGATAGCTTGTTATCCCTCTCTTTTTTTGATTTGTAGTTTGACCTAAATTTGCACAATGAAGTTGATTTGGGCGTTTCTTGTTTCTTTTTTTTCCATCGGAATTTCTTCTGCTCAGGTGCTCGACAACTCAAAAGGGGAAGCATTTACCGATGTTCCTTTTTTCAATACCCAGTTTATCAAGGCTTCAAAAATCAAAGAGATCCAGGGAAAATATACCTTTAAGAAGCAGGGCGATATCATGCGCGAATCGAAATACGTTTACGTGTACACCTTTGATTCGCTGGGAAGATTAACCAGGCATTATGAAACCGCTTCCGGCGATATTGTATCTGACACAATCGTTCGGTTCTATGCTTACGATGATCACGGAAACCTGCGTCTGAAACGGATCAGTGAGAAAAGCGGATTTCTTTCGACCTATTATACCTATAATGAGTACAACCAGGTGATCAAAGAAGAAGTTTGGCGTGATATTGATACGCTACATTCCTTACTTACGCCAGATGTTGAACGTAGTTTGTTGTGGAATTCGGAGACGATGACCTACGAGGTGTATAACGGGCAGCACAGGATGAAAACCCAGAACAGCTACGGGAACACCTATAAAGAACTGACAAAATACTATGACAGCCTGGGATTTTTGTCGAAGGCAGAAGAAATGTATACGATTACGCGTAATCAGTTGAACACATTCTATACATACACAGACAAAGGCTGGATCTCATCCATTACAACATACAGCAATATCGACCCGATTCCTGTTAGCGAATACCGTTTTACTTACGATAAGTATGGAAACCTGAAATCGAAGGAAGAATATAAATACGGGAAATTTACAACAGAATACCAGGTGATCTACAGCGGGGATACCGGTTTATTAGCAAATATCCTGATCCGCGAGATAAGCACTAATTTCATTTCCATAATCCGGTTTGAGGAACCGACTTTCTATGAATAATCAATTGCTGAGTTCTTAAACAAAGATTCGGCAGAAATCACCTGGCTAAAATTCGTGATTTTACGAATTCACGAATTCACGAAATCACCCTTGCTTTGTAATGCGTAAACGTCTGTTTCTCGTACGACTGTAAATGCAGTACAATTTGTTCAATTAATAAAACTAACACTCCAGTCACATATGATTCGCAAAAAACTATGTGACTAAAACAAAAAAACCGCTACCAGTTTCCTGATAACGGTTCTATATAGAATCTTATTGAGAATTAGTCTCTGTAAACTCCTGCGTCGAACAACTTGCGGTTGTCTACAACTTCGAGCTTTTTCATCAGCGCCTGACGTGATTGACCAACGGCTTGGCTTTTCAATGAAGAAAGCAATTGAGCTCTTTCAGCATCGTAGTTTTTAGCAGTTGCACCTTTCGTTGTCTTCTTAACAACGATTACGTAAACTCCAGCCTTACCAACGATAGCTTTTGTAGTTGCTTTGTCTTTAAGAGCAAAGATCTGTCCTATAATTTGCGGTTCGTATCCAGCTCCCTGAATGCTTGGGTTAGCGAAAGTTACATCAGCCGACATTACCTGGATGCTGAATTTCTTCGCCAATTTTTTCAGGTTGTATGTTGAACCGATTTCAGCAGTGAATTTCTTCGCTTTTTTCTCTTTAATTGCTTCAACACGCATTTTAGCGTAGCAATCTTCCAGTTCCGGAACACCCTTTTCACAAATTGAACTTACAATTGCGATAATGTAACGGTCTTTGTCATAAATAGGAGAACCACACAAGTCACCAACCTGAGCATCTTCATTGAAAGCCAATTTCAAAATAGCGTTCTGAGCCATTTTAGTTTGGAATCCTGAAGCTTTAGGAGCTTCTTCGACCATTGTCAACGGACGTGCATATTTTTCTTCTTTCTTCGCTATCGTATCGAACAAGTTCAATTTAGCGATGATATCTGTTTTTGACTTCAACTTGAAGTTGATCTTCGACAACAAGTGAGTAGCATATGCCTTCGTATCTTGTTTTGTTACTTCAGAAGGAGCAAGTGTTTTCTGAACAATGGCTAAAATCGGGTGTTTCACATTTTGACGGTCCATCACTTCAATGATATGGAATCCGAAGTCTGTTTGTACAACCCCGATAGTTCCAACCGGTTTTGTCATAGAGAAATCCGCAAACGGTTTCACCATTTCATTATCGTAGAAATCTTCGTAAACACCACCTTTTTCAACTGATCCAGGATCTTGCGAGAATTTCGTTACAAATTCCGTGAAGTTGTCTTTGTTTACCACTTTAGCAATACTGTCGGCAGTAATCTTCGCTTTCGCAATTTTAGCATTGTCACCTTTCTGAGCTGAGATCAAAATGTGTCTAACTTTCATTGAGTAGTTGTTGAAAGCGAGTACTTTCGCAATTCTCATTGCACCATTGTCATCGTAAGGACCAACAACTTGTCCAACGGAAGCAGTTTTGAAAACCGTATCCATTTGAGCAGGATAAGTCAATCCTGGCTGTGCTTTTTGATCACCCTGAACACGGAACGAGAATTTATCAGAGAACAATTTCATTCCCTGCTCATTGATAGCATCAGAATTATTGATTACAAAAGCTGAATCATCTTTAGAAATAGCGAATTCTCTTTTCAAAGAATCCATTTCTCGGCTAAACTTCTTGATATCTTTTCTTGAAGGCTCTAAAGGAATATCAAAGTAACGGATCGTTCTTCCTGCCAATACTTCGTATTCTTTCTCTTCTTTATGCTTTTCATAGAAAGCTTTAATTTCTTTCTCCGTGATCTTGATGTCTTCATCAGGAATATCACGATAATTTCTTATAATGAAAGAAATAGATTTCATATCCTTCTGAGCACTGTACTCGTTCTTTGCCTCAAGGGTTGTAACGTACATTCCCTGGTTCAAAATCTGGTTGTATTTCTCTTGTACACGTGCATTACGGATTCTGTCTTTGATCTTCATCCAGTCAGCACGTTCCTGTCCTTTCAAACTTTCTTTGGAATCAAGGAATTTTTGGAACTCCTGAGTTTTGAATTTTCCCGTTACAGGATCAGTGTAGTTTTGTGCTACATCACTCATCAGGGTAAACCCTTTGTTACCGAACAAATAGTCATTGAATTCATTTTTAGAAACAGAAAGCCCAAGTGCTTCATATTCCTTAGCCATGATCAATGAATCTACCAACATGTTCCATGCTTTATCACCTGAAGCTTCACGCTGCATATCGTCATAAGGGCGACCTTGCTGTTGAGAAGCCATTTGGTCTTCGTTAGAAACCTCGCCGTCTTTGATTGCATACAGTTGCTGATCAACGGGTTCTCCGTCAATTGTTCCAATTGTACCAACAGTAGTATTTGTTCCAAGAACGTCAAATGCGCTCTGAGCGATGAAAAGGACAAGTGAAAGCCCTACAATTCCTACTAAAAGATACTTACCTCTTTCCTGAATTGTACCAATAATTGCCATTGTAATTTTTCTTTAAGGGTGCGAATATAATTAGATGAACTGACAATTCAAACATTAGTTGCTTTATTAAGAAGCTTTTCTGTTTTTGCTCTTTTTTGGATGCGAAAAATCTAAAACCTAACTTTAAGCGTAGTTCAATAAAAAATTGAAAAATGAGATTTATAGCACTGGCAGTTTTAGGGTTTGTATGTTTTTCAGCTTGTTCACAGCAGGAAGCCGTTAAGAGTAAAGAAGTTACACCAAAATCCGAATTGGAAAATGCCCAAGTGGCTTACTTTGCTTCCGGTTGCTTCTGGTGCGTTGAAGGCGTTTATGAAGAAGTTGAAGGCGTTTTGGAGGTAGAATCGGGTTATTCCGGAGGGCATATTGAAAATCCGACGTATGAAGAGGTTTGTGCCGGAACTACAGGTCATGCCGAAACAGTTAAGGTTTATTACGATTCGGCCAAAGTTTCCTACAAACAGTTGGTTGAAGTGTTTTTCGGTTCTCATGATCCAACCACGTTAAATAAGCAGGGGCCTGATTCCGGAACACAATACCGCTCGGCTGTTTTTTACCAAACTCCCGGGGAATTGAAGATCATCCAGGATTATATTGATGAGTTAAAGAGAGATCTTTATAAAAAAACACCAATCACCACGGAAGTGACCAAATTCACGGATTTTTATAAAGCGGAAGATTATCACCAGGACTATGAACGTTTACACCCGAACAGCGGTTATATAAAATCGGTTTCCAAACCCCGGGTTGAGGAGTTTAAGAAGAAGTATCCGGACCTGTTGAAAAAGAATTAAAGGTGCAGATTAGGATTCCCTTACACGCGCGCACTTTTAAAAAATCCCTTCGAGGGTTTAGAACCCTCGAGGCCCTTTTTTAAGACTTTTTCTCACCAAAACCGGCCTTTTTTAGTGTGGAGAATAACAATTTCTGTAATTTTTAACATTTCTCTGGTTCTACCATGAACACAGGTTATTCGGTAAAAACTGCACTGCGATTTTGAAGTTGGTAATGCTGTAAAGCCTTGAAAATGCTCAATTTTTCATTGTAACTTCTTAAATTTACTGTCGTTGAATGTGTGTAAAACAGCATTTATGACAAAAAATCAAGGACTTTTATTCAGCATATTGATGACTCTTCTAGGAAGTTTCATCTCTTTTTGTCAAGAGAATACAATAGAGAACCTGGATACTGTTGTTAAGTTTGTGAATGCCAGACAGCCCGTTTTAGTTCCTTCTTTTCAATTATTTGACAGAGATACCATTCAACTGGGAGAACATGATACATTGATCAGTGATTCTTACACGGCAATGGGCCAGCGTTATGTTTATGATGCCCTCCATTCTTTCAATAGCCGTAGAATGGACCATTTCGGAGGCTACCTGAATGTGAAGATCAACGATGGTTTGGCTGCTATTCGCAAAAAAGGATTCAATTCCGACGTAAAGAAGCTCTATATTCAAATTGATCCGAGCACGCTTACCGTTTACTGGTCTGCAGTGGTTGGACCAAGTGAGGATGGAAGATGTTGTGTGAGTGTTGACAGTCGTGGCTCTGCAGGTGGAGGTTTACCTGCTGTGATGAAGCAATGCCCGAGAATGCATAGAATTCATGAAGGAACCCACCCTGAATTACTGTTGGAATTCAATGACAATGTTGTACAGTGTTTCGACTGGAACGGAGTGAAACTGGATACAGCTTACGGTTACGTAAATATCCAGCAGCATTTTTACAAGTATTATGACCCGCAGATCGGAACAACGATTTCGTTGGCAGATTATTCAAAGCAGGAATCACAAACTATGGTAGCTGCACCACCTGCCGGAACCCCTGTAGGAGTTGTAGTTCCAAAGAAAACGAACCCAACCGCAAGTTATAGAAGGTATAAAGTGAAATCAGGTGATACCCTGTCAGAAATTGCTGAAAAGTACCATACAAGTGTAGCCAAGATCAAAAAAGCGAACGGAATGCGCTCAGATATGATCCAGGTTGGCGCCACGCTTAAGATCCCTTATTGATTTCCCGCAAATACAAAAACTAAAAAGACGTGTTATGGACTTCCTACCGGTCAGTTCGCATTGCGTCTCGTGAGAAAACATGCCGGCTAGCCGGCATCACCTGTTTCCATCTCTTTGTAAACTTCTTCCAACGTATTCAGCGGAAGCGAACATGTTCCGTTGGCACAAACTCTGAATGTTTCCTCATTGGTGTAAGACAAAAGAATAAAGGGCGAAACCAACTCCTGAACCTCTTTCAGCTTGGTTTTTGGGGCCTCCACTTTGCTTATCCCATTTTGTAGCCGAAGAAGCAAGAGTGCCCAATTCGAATATCCTGAACCGTACATCTCCATTCCGTCAGCAATGTTCATCAGCATTTGTTTTGCCTGAAGTTCGAATGAGTAATTGTCTTTCAGGTAGCTTAAAGTCAGTAAATTATGAGCCATTACGCCGTTTGTAGAAGGAATTACATTGTCGTTCAGTTCCATTTTTCGGGCAATCAATTCCGTTTCATGAGAAGTAAAGAAATACATCGCCGTTTTCTCATCGAAGAATAATTCCCGGGATTTCTCTTCAAGTTGAGAGGCCTTCTGCAACCATGAATCATCCGCCGTAACCTGGTAGAGTTTTAAAAACGCTTCGATAACAAAGGCATAATCGTCAAGGAATCCGTCAACGAAAGATTTCCCGTTTTGCCGGGTGTGCCAAAGCCTGCCGTTTTCCGCCAATTGAAATTTCAGGATCCACCTTCCTATCTCAAGCGCCAGTTTCAGGAAGGTTTCATCTTCCAATGCTAAAAAGGATTCCAGCAAACCGGTTACCGTCATTGCGTTCCAGGCGGTTAAACATTTTGTATCTGTTCCGGGTTTAATTCTTGAATTTCTTGTTCCGTATAGAAGATCTAAGGCAAGTTCTATGTCTTTTGAGCTAAGTTCCGGATGTTTCTTTAGAAATGTTTCCCAGGTTTCATTGCGGATCAAAACCCAATTGTTGTGTTCCCAATAACCCTTGTTGTGCGGATTGAATAACTCATTGAACCAGGAATATCTTTCACCTAAGATCGCTTTCAGTTCTTCCTGACTCCAAACGTAGTATTTACCTTCTTCTCCTTCCGAATCGGCATCCTGGGCGGCAAAAAGCCCTCCTTCTTTTCCGAGCATTTCTGTTTCCAGCCAGCGCAATGTTCCCTGCAAAACACGTTTGTATTCATCTGCCGGATAATAACGATAAGCCGTGGCGTAAGTATTTAGCAATTGACCGTTGTCATAGAGCATTTTTTCGAAATGCGGGATTTTCCACAGCATATCAACGGAGTACCTCGAAAAACCTCCGGCGAGTTGGTCATAAATCCCGCCCCAGGCCATTTTATGAAGTGTAAGCGAATAGTAACGCTGCAAATTTTCATTCGAACTGAGCTCAGAGTAATGGATCAGGAAATCGTAGTTGTTCGGAAGGGGGAATTTAGGCGCATGTGTCGGACCACCTTCATTCATATCCATTTTCGGCTGCCAGCGTCGCACCAATTCTTCCAGCTTTCCGGCTTCAATTTCCTTCAATCCTGATTTTACCGCAATATTCTCACTTTTCGCTATCCCGGCAGTAAGTTCCATTCCGTATTCTATCACCTTTTCCTCATTCTCGGAATACATTTGGTGAAGTGATTTGAGAATGTGCATCCATTGTCCCTTTGGGAAATAAGTTCCACCGTAAACAGGCTTACCATCCGGAAGCGTAAAACAGTTCAACGGCCAGCCACCACGTTGTGTCATTAACTGAACAGCCGTCATATAAACGCCGTCAACATCCGGACGTTCTTCCCTGTCAACCTTAATGCAAACAAAATGCTCGTTCATCAAGTCGGCAACTTCCTGGTCTTCGAAACTTTCATGTTCCATCACGTGGCACCAGTGACAAGCCGAATATCCGACGGAAACCAGGACAAGTTTATTCTCCTTTTTGGCTTTTTCAAAAGCATCTTTCGACCATGCAAGCCAATGCACCGGATTGTGCGCATGTTGCTGTAAATACAAACTTGCTTCGTTTATCAATGCGTTTGGTTTTGCCATAGTTACCGTGTTTCTGACAAAGGTAAGACTTAAGACAAAGGATGATGAGCAAAGGACCCTGATATTTCTTGTAAGTCTTTTGTCTTTTGTCCAATAGCGAAGCGGTCTTTTGTCTAACTTTGCATTGTGGAACCAAAACAAGTAGTACAATTTCGTGATCTTGGCCTGATTGATTACCAGGAAGCCTGGGATTTTCAGGAGAAATTGTTCGGAGCAACGGTCAATAGAAAGATAGAAGCAAAGAACAATCCCGACACACCGCCTACAGAACATCATTTGTTGTTTTGTGAGCATCCGCATGTTTACACGCTTGGAAAGAGCGGAAGTATAGATCATTTGCTGGTGAATGAAGACCAGCTGGCGGAGCAGGACGCGAAATTCTACAAAATCAATCGCGGTGGCGATATTACATATCATGGTCCCGGACAGTTGGTTGCATATCCTATTTTCGACCTTGACCTGTTCTTTACGGATATCCACAAGTACATGCGTTATCTTGAAGAAGCAGTGATTCAAACCCTGGCAATCTACGGAATCGAAGGCCAGCGTTCTGCAGGTATGACAGGCGTTTGGCTGGATGTTGGTGGGCCTAACGAACGTAAAATCTGTGCTATGGGCGTGAAATCTTCACGCTGGGTAACGATGCACGGAATAGGTTTTAACGTAAATTCAAACCTCAGCTATTTTTCGAACATTGTGGCTTGCGGAATTGAAGATAAAAGTGTAACTTCCATGCAAGCCGAGTTAGGAAGAGTGGTTGACATGGATGAAGTAAAAGGTCATTTAAAACGAATTCTCTCAGAACTTTTCGGCTACGATTATCACCAATAGCTGAGTTATGTTTCGTGTTCTGAAAAAAGGCCTTAAGATCTTCGGATGGTTCTTATTGGTTGTCTTGATATCCCTTAATCTTTTTGTTGTTTTAAGCGGAAGGTTTTATTTATACAAAGGCGTTTATTCCACTTATTTGCAGGGTGAATCCTCACCAACCATCTATGATAAGGACAAGTTCTACAGTTCAACGGTAAAACACGGACAACCGAATGTGAAATGGAGCTTCAATGAAGTTAATGAAAAGGGTTTGGAATCCTGGTTGAGCTATGCCGAGAAATGGCAGTCTGCATCTATTTTGGTTGCGAAAGGAAACACTATTCTGTTTGAGAAATATTGGGGCGAACACCATCCGACTACTGTTTCAAACTCATTTTCCAGTGCAAAAACAATTGTAAGCATTTTGATTGGCTGCGCTATCGAAGACGGAAAGATCAAGAGCCTGGATGAACCGGTGAAGAATTACCTTCCTCAGTTTACCGGAAAGGGAAAAGAGAAAATCACAATCCGTCATTTGCTGATGATGGCCTCCGGTTTGGATTGGCAGGAAAGCGGTTCAAACCCGTTGTCGGAGAATGCTGAATCTTATTATGGAACAGATCTTTGGGGATTGGTTCATCGCCAACAAGTGAATCGTAAACCGGGCGAAATGTTTCTGTATCAAAGCGGAAATAGCCAGATACTCGGATTCATCCTGGAGAAAGCAACCGGTGAGAAACTGTCTGATTATGCTTCACGAAAGATCTGGCAGCCAATAGGAGCAGAGTCTGATGCTTTTTGGAGCCTGGATAAAGAGAACGGAGTTGAAAAATCGTTTTGTTGTTTATACAGTACAACCCGCGATTTTGCCAGAATTGGAGTTCTTTTGGCACATAAGGGCGAATGGGAAGGAAAACAGGTGATTCCGCGCTGGTATTTCGATGAAATGATCAAAAACCCGAAACTGGATACGGAAGAAGGGATACTGAACACACGATACGGTTTACATATCTGGACCTACAACTATCACGGACATGAAGTGATTTATTGTCGTGGAATTAAAGGGCAATACATTATTTGTGTTCCTGATAAAGACCTGGTGATCGTTAGAACAGGTCACAAACGCGCTCCGGATGTTACGTTTCCTGAAGATAAGAAGATAAGTGCTTCTGAAAGAAAAGCAATACTATCGAAGATCGGTCATCCATCTGATTTGTTCGAGTATTTGGATTTTGGGTTTGCGGTGGTGAAGAAGAGTCATTAGAGTTGCCTTCGAGAGCTTCTGTCAACTTATTGTCATTGTACATTTGTAATTGGTCATTAGCAATTAGTAATTAAGAGCATTATCTTTGCACCTGCCTACCATAAAGGTAGTGATCAAATTTTTCCAAAATGCGTGAAGAACTCAAAGGTCCGGTAGTAGAAAATGTAAGAATGGTTGTTGTGCCCGAAACAAATGAAGAAGGCGGAACGCAACATTATGTTTACCTGTTGAACCTGCGTGACGATATCATGGAAGGAATAATCATTACCAGTCGTGGTTACGGAGTTGATGCTCAAACGGGTGAAAAAATCCAGACTTCTACTTTGCGCCACAGCCTTGAAGTTCTGTTGCCGAACGAAGCTGCCAAAATTGAACCTATTATGGAAGAAGTTTTTGGTTTAACAAACGAATACTGGGTGAGTTTTTGGGCAGACGACGTAATGTATGACAAGAAGTATATTTTCCTTCCTGAGACGATCAATGAGAAAAATATGACTGAAATTCCGAAGCTTGGCGGCAAAGGAATCATGGTTGGCTAATCCTGCTTTATGAAAGAAAAGAAACATTTGCTACTTCCTTTTTCTTTCGTACTTCTGAATTTCATTGTAAAGGGAATTTTCCTGGGTTCTAATTCACTTGCGGGTGATGAGCCCTATAGTGTTTATTATGCGCAGCTTTCTCCTTCCGGAATTATACATCAATTGTATTCGGGAAATAATCCACCGCTTTACGAACTTTTTCTGCACTTCTGGATTAAAATTTGCGGAATTTCCGAGTTCGCGGTTCGTTTTCCATCGTTGGTGTTTAGTTCAGTTGCAGTTTGGTTTATTTTCAGAATCGGACACCGATTTATCAATTACAGGGTGGCGATTTATGCTTCAATAATCTATATTTTTTCAAATTATCATATTCTTCTTGCCCATGAATCCCGTGCGTACGCTTTATTAGGGATGCTTTGCGCAATGTCTATGTACTACTATTTCAACCATTTGACGAATAAGAGCAGAACAACATGGAATCTTGTGTTTTTGATTCTTACTAATGTGTTACTGATTTACACGCATTACTTCGGATTCATAGTGCTTTTCCTTCAATTCGGGTATTTGCTTTTCAGCCCGAAATTGTTGAAGGAAAACCTGCGATTTCTGATCATCAATATTGCTTGCATTTTGTTAACTGCGTTGCCGTTCTTAAGTATTTTGATTGATCGTTTAACCATTTCAAGCAAAGGAACCTGGGTACAACCACCAGGTGGAATAGATGAATTTTTCCATTTCTTCAGGTTGTTTTCCAATTCCCCTGTTGGAGCTGCGGTTACTTTAATTCTTTTGCTTGTCGGGATGGTTTTCGTGTTTTTCATTCGCAAGAACGAGAAACAAAGAACGGTCAGAAACGTAGTTTTCATTTGGTCTATGCTGACAATTGTACTGATGTTTGCGATTTCCTTTTCCATACCTATGTTCTTGGATCGTTATTTAATGGTTGGAGCAATAGGTTTGACACTTGCGATTGCAATTTCAGCAGATGTGATCGTTTCCAATGGAAAATGGAAATATGTTGTTCCCGTAACGATTTGCCTTTTGTTTATGGCAGCTTCAAAGCCAAATAAAGGAAACAAACGGGAAGTGCGCCAGGTAGTAGAGCGGATCAAATCATTGAGAACAGATAAAAATACATTGGTTGTTGTAACGCCGTATATCTACTCACTGAACGTGGCTTATTACTATGATCAAAACATCTTCAGAAAGCACAACGACAAGGAAATCTTTGAACCGTCAATTGAAGGGTTGAAAGCAGAAAATATCTGGTGTTTAAACGGTTTGAAAGATTTCGACGCATCGAAATGGAAGAAAGTGGTTTTTGTGGATGCCGGCGGACAACGTTTTTTACCGGAAAACAATTGCTACAAAACACTTGAGCAACAGTACATGGTCACGCATTCGGAACATATTGAAGAGATCTTCGACATATGTGTGTTTGAAACAAAGTAGGGGTGGACTTCGACTTCACTCAGTCACCGTTCACCCCTACACTATTTTTTTTGAACTGGAATCTTCTTACAAAGTTCCGCGCTTTTCCTGCTCTCTTTCAATAGATTCGAACAAAGCCTTGAAGTTTCCTGCTCCGAACCCTTTAGCTCCCATTCGTTGAATAATTTCAAAGAAAACTGTCGGACGATCTTCTACCGGTTTGGTAAAGATTTGAAGCAAGTATCCTTCTTCATCCGCATCGATCATGATTCCCAGTTTTTGCAATTCATTGATATCCTCTTTGAATTTGTTCATATGGTCTTTCAAACGGTCAGGAATGGCATCGTAGTACGCTTGTGGTGGTGTTGATAGAAACTCCACTCCGCGAGAACGCATATCAGCAACAGTTGTGATAATGTCGTCTGTTGCAACAGCAATGTGCTGAACTCCTTCGCCCTCATAAAAATCAATGTATTCTTCAATTTGAGAACGCTTCTTGCCTTCAGCAGGTTCGTTGATCGGGAACTTGATTCTTCCGTTTCCATTCGACATCACCTTCGACATTAAAGCCGAATATTCAGTAGTGATTTGCTTATCGTCGAATGACAGGAAGTTTACGAATCCCATAATGTCTTCAAACCATTTTACGGCTTCATTCATTCTGTTCCAGCCTGTATTTCCAACCATATGGTCGATAAACTTCAACCCAACCGGTGCAGGATTGTAATCCGACTTGTACTCTACATACCCTGGCATAAAAATACCTTTGTAGTTTTTGCGTTCAACAAATACAAAAACAGTCTCACCGTAAGCTCCATAAATTCCGGAACGAACAACTTCTCCGTGCTCATCAGATTCAACCATCGGCTCAAAGAAAGACTTAGCGCCTCTTTTGGTAGTTTCTTCATAAGATTTTCTTGCATCTTCTACCCACAAGGCAATCACTTTTACTCCATCTCCGTGCTTTTTCACGTGTTCTCCAATTGGCGAATCGCTTTTAAGTGCCGTCGTTAGAACAATTCTGATCTTATCTTGCTTTAGTACGTAAGATGCGCGGTCTTTCACCCCGGTTTCTAACCCTGCATAGGCCAAATCCTGGAATCCGAAAGCTGTTTTGTAGAAATGTGCAGCTTGCTTGGCATTTCCTACATAAAACTCAACATAATCCGTCCCCAATAAAGGCAGGAAATCCTGAGCGCCTTCAAAAATTTTCTCTAATCCGTATTCTACGTTTTTTATCTCGTTACTCATATTCAATGTTTTTAAGGTTCTCTCGGCTTCGCTTGATAACCTTGTTTCCGAGGACATCGAGCGTAGTCGAGATGTAATTATTTTAAAGCCAGCTATAAGCGTAATCGGCTAATTCGTTATCAATTGCAGCTTGTGTAAGCTTTAGAGGTTTGAAAGTGTCGACCATTACAGCCAATTCTTTCGTTTCCGTTTGTCCTATGCTTCTTTCGTAAGCACCCGGATGAGGTCCGTGTGGAATTCCTCCGGGATGAAGCGAAATGTATCCTTTCTCCACATGATTTCTACTCATGAAATCACCATCAACGTAGTACAATAATTCGTCAGAATCAATGTTACTGTGATTGTAAGGTGCAGGAATAGAAAGCGGGTGATAGTCGTACAAACGCGGACAGAACGAACAAACTACGAAGTTGTGTCCTTCAAACGTTTGGTGAACCGGAGGCGGCTGGTGAATTCTTCCTGTAATCGGCTCAAAATTGTGAATGGAGAACGCATAAGGAAAATTGTAACCATCCCAGCCAACAACATCAAAAGGATGTGAAGCATAAACCAATTCATGAAGCATGTTTTCCTTCTTGATCTTTATGGTGAAATCGCCAAGTTCGTCATGTGTTTCAATTTCATGCGGAGCACGGAAATCTCTTTCACAAAAAGGTGAATGTTCCAGCAATTGCCCGAATTTACTTCTGTAGTTTCGTGGCGTGTAAAGCGGTGAGAATGATTCTACGATGAACAATCTGTTGTCTTCGGTATCGAATTCAATTTGATAGATCATTCCACGCGGAATTACCAGGTAATCACCATAAGAAAAATCGATGTTTCCCAATAAAGTTCTCAATTTACCGGAACCTTTATGAACGAAGATCATTTCGTCTGAATCGGCGTTCTTATAAAAATAAGTCGACATTGATTTTCTAGGCGCCGCAAGAGCAATGTTCAAATCGTTATTGTACAATACAATTGTTCTGCTGTCAAGAAAATCATCTTTCGGTGCAACATCGAATCCTTTGATCATTCGGGATTTGATGTTCTTTCCTTCAGCTGCTTTCGGAGTAAGATCAACTGCATTTTTCACCTCTTTCACCATCGTTGGACGATGTGTGTGGTAGAGCAACGACGAAAATCCGCTGAATCCTTCAGTTCCGAAAAGTTGCTCATAGTAAAGCTCACCATTCGGCTTTCTAAACTGAATATGTCGTTTATGAGGAATACTCCCCAATTTATAATAAAAAGGCATTTCCTAAATTTTTAATGAATATACAACTAATTGACGGTACGACGCAAGCATCGTTTACCGTAAAAAGAGCAGGGAAGAAGCTTTGCTCATTCCGGCTTTCTGATCTGAAGCCATTGCAGATGTATTGGTAATTCAATCCACATAATAGATGTACTTATACAAATGTATAAAAAAGCAAAAATGTGTTTCATGTATTGTGAAGAAAAACACAAATTCCTTTTGAATCGGGAAGCGAAAACAACTAATTTTGCGTCGACTTTTATTTGATATCTATGAAGAAAATTTTGGTTTTAGGATCATGCGGACAAATCGGGACCGAATTGGTGCTGGCATTGCGTTCAAAGTTTGGAAACGAGCAGGTTATAGCCGCAGATATCAAATCAAGTTGTCCGGAGAATCTACTAAACGGGCCTTATATTGTGTTAGATGCAATGGACAGGCAAGCGGTGAGGAATACGATCATTGAAGGAAAGATCGATGAAGTTTACTTATTGGCTGCGTTGCTTTCGGCTACCGCAGAGAAGAATCCGGATTTTGCCTGGAGACTAAATATGGAAGGACTTTTTACCATTCTTGACCTGGCAAAAGAAGGGCATATAAAAAAGGTGTTCTGGCCTTCGAGCATTGCTGTTTTCGGACCAACAACGCCACGTGTTGATACGCCACAGTATACGGTAATGGAGCCGAGCACGGTTTATGGAATTTCAAAACAGGCCGGAGAACGCTGGTGTGAATATTACTTCAATAAATTTGGAGTTGATGTTCGAAGCATCCGTTACCCGGGACTGATTTCTTATAAAAGCTTACCTGGTGGTGGAACAACGGATTATGCGGTGGATATTTTCTACAAGGCAAAGGCCGGACAAAAATTTACCAGTTTCCTAAAGGCGGATTCTGCATTACCGATGATGTTTATGGATGATGCCATTCGTGCTACCATTGAATTGATGGAAGCACCAAAAGAGAATGTGAAAATCCGATCAAGTTACAACCTTTCTGCACTTTCATTTACGCCGGAATCCCTTGCCCAAGCTATTCAAAAAGAACTTCCTGGTTTTGAGATAGATTATGCTCCTGATTTCCGCCAGGCAATTGCTGATTCATGGCCTGCAAGCATTGATGACTCTGAGGCCAGAACGCATTGGGGATGGAAAGAAAGTTACGATTTGAACAAAATGGTTCGGGTTATGTTGGAAAATGTTAATTTAGCGCTGATTACACACTCATAATCGTCAATTAGTCGTTGGGAATTGTGCGTTAGGCGAATTTTTTGAAAATTTGTGACGTTTATTGTGAAATAATTCTATCTTTAGAATGCGCTACAAACTAATTATTGAACTATGTGGAAGTTAAAACATCTTGGAGTTTTACTTATCTGTTTATTTTCTTTCGGGACTGCTCTCGCTAATACTACAGGCGATCAGGACGACAACATCAATAAAAAAGATGAACAAGGAAGAAAACAAGGAAAATGGATTATCTACGGAAAGGACCGCCCTGAATCAGGAATCCCAGCTAATGGAAAAATTGAAGAAGGTAAATACGTTGATGACCGTAAAGAAGGAATTTGGATCAAATACCATGACGATGGTGTAACACCTAAATTAAAAGGTGAGTACGAGAATAACCGTCCGAAAGGTCAGTACACCAAATATTGGCCGAATGGTAAAGTACGTGAGATTGGTACTTTTGAAAAAAATATTCAGTTGGACTCCCTGGTCCGCATTTATGAAAACGGAGTTCGTGAGTACGAGGCAAATTACAATGCGCTTGGAAAGGAACAAGGTAAAGTGAAGTTTTACCATCCGAATGGACAGGAAGAATTGGTTTACACCGCAAATAATGGTGTGCCAACAGGAACAGCAACGCGTTACTGGCCAAATGGGGATGTGAAAGAAATCATCACTTACGATACAGATGGAAAAGTGGTAAACACAATCAATAAGGAAATGGTTTCACCTGCTGAAACGGTTAAAGATCCGAACCTGAATCCGGGAGTTACGGCTCCTAAGGTTCCGGCAAGCCCGAAAACAGGTGGTAATCCATGGAATCCGAATGGATACAACAAAGTGTTCAATGAGGATGGTGAGATCTGGCAAGACGGTAAGTTCAAAGACGGACGCTTGTGGGATGGTAAAGTTTACGATTACGACCGTGACGGTATCTTATTGAAAGTACGTGTGTTCAAAGGTGGTGTTTACCACTCTGACGGACAATTGTAAGAAAGAGAATCTGAAATAATAATAGGAAAGAGCCTCACATTTGTGAGGCTCTTTTTGTGTGTAATACTCTGAAGACTGTTATAGCATTGATCTCTGGTCAGGGCGTGAGGGATTTCCCTAAATCCCTGATTTCCCGAAATACCATGGTTTTGGCTTTTTGTCGTCCTGAAATTAGTTGGTAAAGGGGTAGTTGAAGTAGCACATGACATCACCCCCAAACTTAGCTATAGCTACGATGTTCGGGATTTCCCTAAATCCCTCAGAGATGGCTGTTCAGGTCGATTCTGAACTTGTCATAAGAACAGGTAGTAGTAAACCCGCTCCAATCACCTTCATTTGGAATTTCATTACAGACAGTAAAAAGTGATCTTCACGGTTAACGACTTGCCACGGAAGTACGAACATAAAAAAGCCCCGGTACTTCGAGAACCTCAGTGACCGGGGACTTTATGTTTTATTATCAGCTTACGATCCTTCGAGTTTAGCAATTTGTGATTGCTATTCTTAGTTTCAATAGCCGAAAGTATCTTTGACTGCGCTAACGCTTGTCCGTTATCAAAAAGCTTACGCTTTAGATCTGCACTAACGTTTGATCACTTATCAAAAAGCTTACGCTTTTTTCTTCTTCTTTTTCTTTTCTACTGTTTTAACAGGCTCAACTACTTTCGCTGGTTCTGTCTTTGACGGGGCTTCTTTTATCTCAGGCTCTTCCATTTTCAACTCAGGAGTATCCATTTTAGGTTGAATAACCACAGGAGCCTGAGCATCCATTAAGTCGATTACGAAAACCAGGTCTGAATATTGAGGGATTACCGGTGGACGTCCTGCTGCACCATATGCATTGTAATAAGGAATAATAAATCTTCCTTTTCCGCCAACGCGCATCAAACCAACAGCTTCGTCATATCCTTTGATCATCTGTCCCGAATTGTATGAAAAGTTCAATGGCTGATTTCTATCGTACGATGCATCAAATTTTGTCCCGTTCAGGAAAGTTCCGATATAATGTGTACTTACTTGTCCGCCCGTTTGAGGAGCAGCACCGGTTCCTACTTTCTCCATTACATAGATCAAACCACTGGCAGTTTGCTGGGCATTCGGATAAGTCTTTTGGATCTCTTTTAATAGCCATGTGCTGTATTCGGCAGTGGTCATTTTTGAAGCCTGATCAATACGCGCTTTCTCTGCAGCTAAGATTTTTTCTTTTTCAGCATTAATAGCCACATATTTTTCAGAGAATGTCTTCGTTGCATCCCATTTCTTAGCGGCTGTTCCAACACGGATAATACGAACTGAATCCATCGCATCACCTTGTTTGATCGAGTCAACAACTGCTTGTCCGATGATCACATGACCAAAAACAGTATGTTTTCCGTCAAGGTGTGGAGTAGCAACGTGAGTAATAAAGAACTGACTTCCGTTTGTTTTTCCGTCGTTACTGTATGCTGCCTTGGTTTGAGGATCAGAATTCGCCATTGACAAAATTCCCGGACCACTGTGCTTTAGGTCAGAACGTGTTTCATCGTAAAAGCTGTATCCAGGACCTCCGGAACCATTACCTGCAGGATCACCACCCTGGATCATAAACTTCTTAATTACACGGTGAAATTTCAAACCATCATAATAAGGTTTTACGAAGGACTTGTCACCATTTTTGAATTTACCTTCTGTTAAACCAACAAAATTGGCAACTGTCATAGGTGTTTTCTGGTATTCCAATTCCGCAAGGATCAATCCGCGGGTAGTGTAGAAGGCTACATACATCCCGTCCTTAAGGTCTTTTGGAACTTGTGTTTTGACTTGAGCATAACTCGAAACTCCCATAAGAGCTAAAACGAGTGTTAATAAGGTTTTCTTTAACATAGAATTTTCTTGAAGTGAACGAAAATAAAGCAATTTTCTATAAAATCTTTCATTTTAGGCAAAATTGATGCCATCCTAAAAACGCAAAAATTAGATCAGGGTTGACTAGAACATCAGAATTCCGTTTAAACGCGAGTAATGTTCCTCTCCTTTATCAATGGTTTGAATAAAGCGCTGATTGATGATGTTCAGCTTTTCTGCACTTTTCTGAAGAACCGCAGTTCCGTTTAAACGGTAAAGATTGTGAAGGTTTGAGGTGAAGCCTTGTACACATTCGCCCCCAAATACGTTAAGCCATTGTAACTTGGATAGGAGAGCGGTTTAAAAACCGTATTGACCAATGTTCCGCCTCGAGTAGTAGAGGTTGCAGCCCAACCGTTGTGAAAAGCACTTGCATTTGTGTAACGAAGATTATTCACAGGTTTCAATTCCTTGTCAATGAAATAGTAAGTGTTACCTGATCGGACAACGCAATATTCACTTTCGAACCCGCCAATTATGTCATCGATCTCAAGTGTGTTTCCGGAAGTTTGATCCCAAATCAACCAACGATTTTACGTGGTTAAAAACGATAAGAATTGCGGCTCCAAATAGCTGAACTTTCGAGATGGTATCGGAGTTGCAATCTTTTTCCAGAATTACATGAAGTAAGAAAAAGAAGAAATGTTGCTGTTACCAGGTTGAAAGTTGATGTTGTTCTCATGAGTGTGTTTTTCGGGGTAATGCTAAAATTGGCTTGAGGTAACAATTTTAATGAAAAGATTTTCAATTTCCATAGTTAGACCACAGGTTTACAGTTTTACCATTAAATTTGCGCCATGGAACAAAAAGAAGATTTACTAAAAGAAGTGATTTCTCACGCGAAGGAGTATGGATTCGTTTTCCCTTCATCAGAGATCTATGATGGTTTAGCTGCAACATATGATTATGGTCAGCTGGGTTCTGAGCTAAAGAACAACATCAAGCAATACTGGTGGAAATCTATGGTTCAAATGAACGAGAACATTGTTGGGATCGATGCTTCGATCTTCATGCACCCGACAACGTGGAAAGCTTCCGGACACGTAGATGCTTTTAATGATCCATTGATCGACAATAAAGATTCGAAAAAAAGATACAGAGCTGATGTTTTGATTGAAGAGCATATCGAGAAAATTCGTCAGAAGATCAATAAAGAAGTGGAAAAGGCGGCAAAGAAATTTGCAGAAGCTTTTGACGAAGCACAGTTCCGTGCCACCAACCCGAATGTACTTCGTAACGAAACCAAGATTACGGAAATCGAGGATAGAATGCGTGTTACTCTTGAGAACAATGATCTCGAAGGAGTAAAGCAATTGATAGAAGACCTGGAGATTGTGTGTCCGATCAGCGGTTCTCGTAACTGGACAGAAGTTCGTCAGTTCAACCTGATGTTCTCTACAGAATTAGGTTCTGTAGCGGGTGATGCCGCAACGATTTATCTTCGTCCGGAAACGGCGCAGGGTATTTTCGTGAACTTCCTGAACGTTCAGAAGAGCGGAAGAATGAAAATTCCATTTGGAATTGCGCAAATTGGTAAAGCGTTCAGAAACGAGATTGTTGCACGTCAGTTTATCTTCCGTATGCGTGAGTTCGAACAGATGGAAATGCAGTTCTTTGTTCGTCCGGGTGAGGAAATGAAGTGGTACAACCATTGGAAAGAAACGAGAATGAAATGGCACAAGGCTCTTGGTTTGGGTGAAAACTACTACCGTGAGCACGATCATATCAAGTTGGCACATTACGCAAACGCCGCTTGTGATATCGAGTTTGATTTTCCTATGGGATTTAAGGAATTGGAAGGAATCCACTCAAGAACTGATTTTGACTTAAAGCAACACGAACAATTTTCAGGTAAGAAATTACAGTATTTCGATCCGGAACTGAATCAGAACTATGTTCCGTATGTTGTTGAAACTTCAGTAGGATTGGACAGAATGTTCCTGGCGGTAATGAGTGCATCTTACAAGAACGAAAAACTGGAGGATGGTTCTGAAAGAGCTGTTTTAAGTTTGCCCGCACAATTGGCTCCTTATAAAGTTGCAGTAATGCCGTTGACAAAGAAAGACGGACTTCCTGAAAAAGCATTGGAAATTTTCAATGAATTGAAATTTGAATACAATTGTCAGTACGACGAAAAAGACTCTCCGGGAAAACGTTACCGCAGACAAGATGCTATCGGAACACCTTATTGCGTGATGGTGGATCACCAGACATTGGAAGACAATACCGTTACGATTCGCGATAGAGACACAATGAAACAGGATCGCGTTTCAATCGCTGATCTTGCCGGAATAATTGCAGAAAAGGTAAGCTGGAAAAGTTTGTTATCTAAATAATATAAGAGAGAAAAGGGCGAATCATTATTCGCCCTTTTCTCTCTACTTCGTTTTTCCTGGATATTATTCAGGCAGTTTCAACATACTACCATCTATCATTCTTGATTCGTGAATTGGAATGTCTTTTCCAAATCCCAGAACCTTACCGCGAATGGTTCCGTCGAGTTTGAGTTCAACCTCCTTCGATCCGGCCAACTGAATAATATTGAACAAACCTCCGGCAGACAAATCAAGTGTTAACGGAACAGTGTATTTGTTTTCTGATTTCCGTTTGATCTTGATCTTTTCATCTAAGGTAACTGTACCCAGGGTTTTCCCGTTTGCAGTAATATCAATTTTCCCATTTTTCACTTTAAATCCAAGAGGATTTGGATTTTCAACCGTGACATCGAAGGTAAAGTCAACACTTTTTCCATTCAATTCTTCGAACTGAAAATTTGAAAAATCAGAAAAATCAGGTTCTTCAAACTCACATGAAGTTACCATCATTCCAACCAGAATAAGGGAACTTACAAAAAACATTCGCGCTTTCATCTCTTTACTTATTAGCTTCAGAGAAATAATGAAAGAAGTATGGAATGGTTTCAATTCCTTTGTAATAATTAAATAATCCGTAGTGTTCGTTTGGCGAGTGAATGGCGTCAGAATCCAATCCGAATCCCATCATTACCGTTTTCAATCCCAGTACTTTTTCGAATAAAGCGATGATAGGGATACTTCCTCCGCTACGAACAGGAATTGGTGTTTTTCCAAATGTTTTTTCATATGCTTTCGCTGCACTTTTGTAGGCAATAGAATCAATTGGTGTTACAACCGGCTCTCCTCCATGGTGCGGATTTACAACAACACGAACGCCTTTTGGTGCGATACTTTCAAAATGCGACTGGAACAATTTTGTAATTGTATCGGGATCCTGGTTCGGAACCAAACGCATGGAGATCTTTGCATAGGCTTTCGATGCAATAACGGTTTTCGCACCTTCACCTGTATAACCTCCCCAAATTCCGTTCACGTCCAATGTTGGTCGAATAGAACCTCTTTCAGGAGTGGAATAACCTTTTTCACCATAAACAGCATCAATATCCAGAGCCTTCAGGTACTTTTCTTCGGAATACGGAGCTTTGGCCATTTCTGCGCGTTCTTCCATTGAAAGTTCGACAACATCGGCGTAAAATCCGGGAATCGTGATGTGATTGTTCTCGTCATGCAGAGAAGCGATCATTTTCGTTAGAATATTGATCGGGTTAGCAACACAACCGCCATAAAGACCGGAGTGTAAATCCCTGTTCGGTCCTGTCACTTCTACTTCAACATAACTCAACCCTCTTAAACCTGTAGTAATTGAAGGAACATCATTTGCTAACATTCCGGTATCGGAAACCAGAATAATATCGGCCTTCAATTTGTCCTTGTATTCAGTAATAAAAACTCCAAGATGTTCGGAACCCACTTCTTCTTCACCTTCGATCATGAATTTTACGTTACAAGGTAATTCATTGGTTGCAATCATTGCTTCAACAGCTTTGACGTGCATGAACATTTGGCCTTTGTCGTCACAAGCACCGCGTGCAAAAATGGCTCCTTCCGGATGAAGTTCCGTATTCTTGATTACAGGCTCGAATGGAGGAGAAGTCCACAATTCGATAGGATCTGCAGGCTGTACGTCGTAATGCCCGTACACCAGAACAGTTGGCAAAGAAGGATCGATGATTTTTTCACCGTAAACGATTGGGTGACCTGCGGTAGGACAAACCTCTACAGCATCAAGGCCGGCGGTTGTTAAGAATTCAGCAACTTTTTCCGAGCCTTTCAGCACATCATTCTTGTAATGACTATCTGCAGAAATAGTTGGGATCTTTAATAGTTCGATAAGTTCGTTCAGTTGTCTTTCTTTATTGTCTTTAAGGTATTGTTGCGTTTTTTCCACGATTTCTTTTTTTACAAAATTGCCATTTTTTTGTGGTTCTTAAAAGGCGATTTTGTTGAAATATAAACAAAAAGTAAAAAAATTGAAGATAATTATTTGGTCATGCAACGTTTACCATATATTTACAGTCTGACGTAAGATAACTTGTTTTTATGATCAAGAAAAATACACTTAGAAAACTAATTACTACCATTGTTGGAATTGCTTTGGTAACGATTTCCAATGCTCAAATTAGTGTAACGAACCCGCAATCACCGGCAAACCTGGTACAAAGTACCTTAATGGGTAACGGGGTGGTTGCTTCAAACATTACATATAACGGAAGTGCAGTAAATGCACAGTCAATTCAGGGTAACGTTTCCTACTTTGACGCAACAACAACAACATTTCCACTGGCTCGTGGAGTTATTTTGACAACAGGTAACGGAGTTGCGGCTATTGGGCCGAATAATTCTGGAAGTTTTACAAATAATACTCCTGCAACACCAAATGTTAGTGGTGATGCTGATCTTAATGCGATCGCAAACGGTTCTGTTACAAACGGTGCAATTTTGGAATTTGATTTTGTTCCTTCAGGTGATACGGTTAGTTTCCGTTATATTTTCGCATCTGATGAGTATCCTGAATTTTCGCCGTCTTCGTTTAATGATGCATTCGGATTCTTTTTGTCAGGACCAGGTTTATCAGGTCCATATACAAACGGTGCGGTAAATATTGCTTTGATTCCGGGAACATCAACTCCTGTAACCATCAACAATGTTGGTGATGCATCGAATACGCAGTATTATGTAGATAATCTTGGTGGTGCCGGGTACGGAACTGCAATTCAGTATGATGGAACAACGGTAATTTTTACTGCTGTATCTGAGGTACAATGTGGTCAAACTTATCACATCAAGCTTGCGATCTGTAACGTGGGTGACCAGAGTTACGATTCAGGTGTATTCCTTGAAGCAGATTCATTCTCTTCTGAAGCGGTTGATATTTCAGTTGCAACAGTTGGTGGTGATACAACGGTAATTGAAGGTTGTACAGACGCAACGTTCTACTTTACACGTCCTATTACACAAATTGATGATTCTTTAGAAGTTTATTACGGAATTTCCGGCGATGCAACAATGGGTGTTGATTTCAATAATTTACCGAATCCTGTGATCTTTGTTCCGGGTGAAGATTCAATTGTTTTGACATTGCTTCCGGTTCAGGACGGAATTGACGAAACTCCTGAGTTTGTTACTTTGACTGCAACGACGGTTACGGAATGTGGTGATACCATTGTTTCAACGGGAACACTATGGATTATTGACGGACCGGACTTGCCAATTAACGAATCCGATGTCACGATCTATTGTCCGAATGATTCGGTTCCTGTAACTGCAACTGCAAGCGGTGGATTTGGTCCATATACGGTGACCTGGTCTTATGCAGGACAAACCGGAACCTCTGCCTTTGTGCCTGGAATGTCGAATGGAACGTATGACTATTATGTATTTGCAACCGATGCCTGTGGAAATACAGGGGCTGATACAGTAACTGTAACGGTTAATCAAACGCTTGCGATAGATACGATGAATGCAACACCAACAGCTTCTTGTCAGAATACGGGAATTGTTTGGGGTCTTGGTGAAGGAATTACCGGTGTACCTCAGTATCACTGGGAAGGACCAGGACAAGGTGGACCAATTGACATTGATGGAAGTGCAATGCAAAATTTACCTTCAGGATGGTACATCTTCAGTATTGAAGATGATGTGTGCTCCGTAGTGGATTCCATTTTTGTTGATATAGATGAGCCGCCAGTTGCTGCATTCATTACCTCAACAACAAGTGGTTGTTCACCTCTGAACGTGGTAATTACGAACATGAGCCAGAATGCAACGAACTATGCATGGAATTTCGGAAATGGAAATACCCTGAACACAACGAACATGAGTACTCCTATTGATCAAACTTATGTGAATGACGGAATTATCACGTTGATAGCAAGTAAAGGACCATGTGCCGATACTATGCAGACTGCTATTACAATCAGCATTTGTGGATGTACAAGTCCGGATGCAATTAACTACAACCCGCTTGCAACAGTTGATGATGGTTCTTGTATCTTCCCTGATCCGACTGTGGATGTTCCTAACGTGTTTACGCCGAACGGAGATGGTGTGAATGATGTATTCGAATTGAAAACGACATACGCAGTAAAAGTTGAAATCAGAATTATGGACCGTTGGGGAATTACAATGTATGAAGGAACAGATGCTAAGGCATTCTGGGACGGAGAAGGTGCTACCGAGGGTGTATATTTCTACACTTATACTGTAACAGGAATGATTGGTAACGAATTAACCGGACACGGTTTCGTTCAATTGTTCAGATAATATCTCTTAGAATAATGAAAGGGCAATCCCGAATATTCGGGATTGCCCTTTTTTATTTTGAACAAAAGAACGGATTCCTTCGAAATGATTCTTCAATCAAATTAGAAACAGTAATTATTCATAAACCGCCAGCGATCTTCCCGTCATTTCCATAGGTGACGCAATCCCCATTCTGGATAGAATAGTAGGAGCAACATCGGCTAAAATTCCAGGATTCAATTTCACTTCTTTGTCACTGGTCATAAGTACCATCGGAACCAGGTTCAGGGTGTGTGCTGTATTCGGGCTTCCATCAGGATTGATAGCCAGATCTGCGTTTCCGTGATCTGCAATTACCAACAGTTCATAATC
>Ga0307408_100000315_pt1 | contig 46389 bp, 24 predicted proteins | sample 322Cmetagenome_FD_202116 | JGI IMG/M metagenome (GOLD analysis project Ga0307408, IMG submission 202116) | Maize rhizosphere microbial communities from greenhouse at UC Davis, California, United States - 322HYB-C-3 | ecosystem: Host-associated > Plants > Roots > Rhizosphere > Soil | place... | reverse complement strand
AACGATCTCGTGGCTGGAGAAATGCCGACGGCTCTGGAAGAATTGCGAGCGCCAGCTTGCCTCATCGCTCGCCATGATCCGCCTGGCTTTCATTTCCCTGCTCCTCAGAAGACTTTAAACGGGTTCTTAGCCCCTTTCCTCAAATTCCTGCTTTCCTCATTCAAAATTAAGATTCGCGGGATTCGCGATGCCTTTCTTTTCCATCAGTTGATCAGCCCCGCTTCCCGAAACGAGTACCAGGGCTGACGTCCGGCCGCGGGACGGCCAATGATGACGTGATCGAGGAAGCGAAGCTGCATCAGGTCGGCGGCTTCGATGAGTCGACGCGTCAGTCGTTCGTCGGCGCGGCTTGGCGAGGGATCGCCCGAGGGATGATTGTGAGCGAGCACGAAACCGTAAGCGCCTTGCACGATCGCCGGGCGGAGAATTTCGCGCGGATGAGCGGTCGTTTCACTGACCGAACCGAGCGAAACGGGCGCGGTGCCGGTGTGATGAAGGCGGGCGTCGAGCAGCAATACGATGGCGTGTTCCTGGCTGTGATGGGAGAGCTGGGGAAAGAGGAATTCGTGAATGCGTTCGGGTGAATCGAGAGGGAAGCTGTGAACCCGCTCGCGAGCGACGCGCGCTCCGAGTTCGAAGGCGGCGGCCAGTTGAGCGGCCTTCGCGAGTCCCATTCCTTTTTCGGAAGCCAGCGAACTGACCGGCATGCGACCGAGCGCTCCGATGGAGCCGAATTTATACAAGAGGTCTCGCCCGATCTGGATGGCGCTCCGCCCTTTCACGCCCGTACGCAGGAAGAGAGCGAGCAGCTCCGCGTTATCCAAGGCCGCCGGACCGAAGCGGGAGAGTTTTTCGCGCGGGCGGTCGAGGGATGGCATGTCTTGGATGCGGGCGCATTGCATGGTGTTCATATGAACTAACAAGCGGGCCGTGGCAAGCGGAGTTACGGCTTTTTCGTTCAAGAGGGAATGCTATGATGCCCCGCGTGCGATGGATCGTGTTCTTCGATGGCGAGTGTGCGTTTTGTTCACGCAGCGTGCGTTGGCTCGTCTTGCTGGACTGGCGCAAGAACCTGCGGATTTCGCCGCTGCAGGGCGACTTGGCGCGGTCGAAGGGTCTCGAACGTTACGCCGATAATAGCGACGGCACGATGGTCGTATTGCGCGAAAGCGACGGTGCGATTTTCACCTCCAGCGACGCCTGGCTTGAAGTGATGCGCGCGCTCGGCGGGCCGTGGCGGCTGTTTTTGATTTTCAAGCTCGTGCCGCGCTTCATCCGCGATGCCGCGTACCGGCTGTTCGCCCGGAATCGGTGGTTCGGAAAAACGAATGCGTGTGGCATGCCGGACGAGAAGGTGACGAAGCGCGTGATGTAGCGCATCGCTCCGCCAGACCTTCCCGTTTCGAAAACAAAAGGGCCGAATCAGCCCTTAGGAATCACCAGCGTCTTGCCGGGCGCCACCACGGGGCTCTTCAAACCGTTCGCCTTTCTGATCGCGGCGGCGGTGGTGTTGTAGCGGTCGGCGATTTTCACCAGGTTGTCGCCCTTCTTCACCGTGTAGCGAGTGGCGGGCTTCTTCTTGGCGGTCGTGGAAACGGTGGCCTTCGCCTTCGACTTCGCCGAAGCGCTGGCGGTGGCCTTCGATTTCGCCTTCGCCTTGGCGGCGGCGAGTTCCTTCGCGGTAGGCTTCTTCTTGGAGCTCTTCGCGGCCACTTCCTTGCTTTTGGTCGTGGTCGATTTTTTCACCGTCGACTTCGACCTGTCGTCATCGTCGTCCCGGCTGACTTTCGGTTTCGGCTTGGAGAGCGACGCGACTTCGACCTCGCCGGACTTCCGGACGGGTGCGGTTGTTTTCACCACCGTCTGCGTGGCGGAACCGGAAGGTGGCAACGGTACGGCATCCGCAGGCGGTTCCTCATTGCTGGCGACCGCCTGGGTGTCGGTGTCCACCGCGTTGTTCGAGGCCATGCTGAACGAGGATTTTCTGCCCCACTTCGACGGGGTGTCGGCCCATGCTTCGACGTAGTTGCCGTTGCGGTCGAAAGGCCCGATACCGGACGGATGTCTGCCCGGATTGGAGCCGGTGCTGTTAGAAACGCAACTCGGCAGCAGGAGGGTGAAAAGGGGCAGGAAAAGGAGGGCGAAAAGTCGCAGCCAACGCATGGCTAGGAGTATGCGAAGGAGGCATGGAAGGCAAAGCCAGATTCCTATGGCCGGTTTTTTTTCCGGAGGAGGACTGCAATCCTTGGCGTTGCGATCCGCGGACCCGGGATTTTTGCCGCTTGCGAGGGCGGCGGCGGGGATTTCTCCAAATTTTTTAAAACGCCAAACGCGCTGAGTCCGTTGTCGGAATCCCCCAAAAAAACAAATCCCGCTCAAAGCGAAAGGGTTGGAGGAGTAGACAACCACGTCGACGTGCTTTGACCGCAAGGATGCGGCTTCCCGCAGGCACCAAGGCAACCGCATTTGGACGTGATGGACGCAAATCGACGCGAGTAAGAAAGTCCTGCCTCATTCACGTGGCGGAAACCGGATCAGGGAACAATCACAAGGCGGTAGAAGCGTTTGGTTTGAGCCATTCCACCGGGGTCGACGACCTCAAGGACGTCGCCGGTTCCCGCGATATTGTTTTGGACGGGCAACCAGGAACCGTCTTGCAACGTCTCCGAGCGCTCGAGGCGATACGTCTTTCCAGCCACGCTCGGGAAGCTCATGGCGACATCATTGGCATTGGTCGCGATCGCATTCACCCGTAACACGCTGCTGGCGCTCTTTGGATCGGTGCCAGCCGTATATTCCGCGGCGTTGGTCATGCCATCGGCGTCCGGATCGGCGGAATCGGCAGCTTCGCCGCTATTGCTCGTGGTGCCGAAGTTCGTCTGCCGCCAGCTCTCGGCGAGCGTCATCAAGACGGCGGAGAGCGCGCTACCGTTCGCGCTCAGGGTGCAGACGTAGCCGGAAGGCACGGAACCGACCGAGAAGTTGTCGGCGCTGATGCCGGTCGCACCGGTGATGAGCGCGTAAGAACCCGAACCGGCGAAACCCCCGAGCGCGGTCAGGTGGATCGTCGTCGTGCCACTCGCGGAAAACGCTCCGCTCGCCGCGATTTTGTCCGAGGTCGTCGTGCCGGCGAGGTCCATGTTCAACACCGCTCCGGCGTTGAACGTGAGTCCGCCGGAAAGCGTCAGCGTGCCCGCGGTACCGGAGCCGCCGTTGCCGGGGGAAATCGTGCCACTGCCGGCCACGGTGGTCGCTCTCGCCACGGTTCCGCTTCCCGCCAGCGTGCCACCGCTATTGATGGTCGCCGTTCCGGCAGCGCTATTGAGGGTGCCCGTGATATTAAGAGTTCCGCCGTTGATCGTCGTCGTCCCGCTGTAGGTGTTCGTGCCGGACAGGGTCATCGTGCCCGTGCCATCCTTGGCCAAACTTCCCAATCCACTGATCGCGGCGGAATAATTCGTGGACGCGTTGTTGCCTCCAACGGTCAGCGCGATGGCATCCGTGCCGTAGACATGATTGACCTGATCGTAGCCGGTCAACACCAGCGGGCCGCTGCCGCTGATCGCGCCGAGCGTCGCGGAACCAAGCCCGGTTTTGAAAACGATGGGGCTGCTTCCGAATCTCAGGTTGCCGCCAAGGATCGGCGAGGTGACGATGGACGCGTTTTGCAGCGCGGTGCTGCCATTGACGCCGAGGTAAACGCCACCTTCGCTCGCGGTCGTGTTCTCGTTGACCGTGAGGGTTCCGGAATAGCTGTTGCTGTTGTTCGAGAACGACACGAACGACGTGTGGTAATTATTGCCCGCGCTGATCCGCGAGTGCTGGATGGTCAGCGCGCCGGAGCCGCTCACCACACCATCGAGTGCCAGGCCCTTGTCCCTCTCCGCCGCCGAATTGTTGCCGGCGTTGTAGGTCGAGCCGAGCGTGCCCGAGGTGGCAACATGGATGGCCCCGCTCAGATGCTGGTTCGCGTCATCCGCATGGAGGGAGCCGCCCGCGAGCGTGATCGCGTTCGCCGTGGTGCTGATGTTTTGGTTGCTGGTGACGCTGTATCCGGCGCGCAGGATCGCTCCCGTATTCACCGTCACCGAGCCGGCGCCAAGATTCGTGTTGGTGCCGTTGGCGCTGGCGAAGCCGAGCGTGCCGCCGTTGATCGTGGTGCCGCCGCTATAGGTGTTTGCGCCGGACAAAGCTGTCGTTCCCGTGCCGGTCTTCACCAGGCTGCCCAATCCGCTGATGGCTCCCGAGTAGGTCGTGGTTGCGTTGTTGCCTCCGACCGTCAGGACAATGGCATCCGAGCCATAGGCATGATTGATCTGATCATAGCCGGTCAACACCAGCGGGCCGCTGCCGCTGATCGCGCCGAGCGTCGCGGAACCCAGTCCGGTCTTGAAGACGATGGGGCTGGTTCCGAACCTCAGGTTGGTTCCTGGAATCGCGGACGTGGCGACGGTCGCGTTTTGCAGCGCGGTGCCGCCATTGACGCCGAGGTAAACGCCGCCCTCGCTGGCGGTCGTATTTTCGTTGATCGTAATGGTTCCGGAATAGCTGTTGCTGTTATTCGAGAAGGCCACGAACGAAGTGTGGTAATTATTGCCCGCGCTGATCCGCGTGTGCTGAATGGTCAGTGGGCCAGTGCCACTCACGACGCCATCGAGCGCCAGGCCTTTGTCTTTCTCCGCCGCGGAATTATTGCCAACGTTGTAGGTCGAGCCCAGCGTGCCTGACGTGGAAACGTTGATGGCGCCACTCAGGTGCTGGTTCGCGTCATCCGCATAGATGGAACCGCCCGCAAGCGTGATCGCGTTCGCGGTCGTGCTGAGGTTTTGATTGCTGGTGACACTGTAGCCAGGGCGCAGGATAGCTCCCGTATTCACCGTCACGGAGCCCGTTCCGAGATTCGCGTTGGTGCCGTTGGCGCTGGCAAAGCCGAGCGTGCCGCCGTTGATCGTGGTGCCGCCGTTGTAGGTATTCGCGGCAACCAGCCTCGCCGTGCCCGTGCCGGTTTTGGCCAAGCCGCCGCTTCCACTGATCGCGCCCCCGAGCGTCAAAGCGCCGGAACTGGTGGTGATGTCGTGCGCGCCGGAGGCGAGCGCCATGGGCAGATTCACCGTCTGGGTGTTCGCGCTGTTGTTGGCGATGTCGCCCGTGAGCGTAACGGTGTTCCCCGCCAACGTGAACGCGCCGGCTCCGCTGTTGAAGATCAAGTCGCGGAACGACGTGTTCGCGGGGTAGTTGTTGGTGTTCGAGAGTCGCGTCGACCCCGCGAAGGTGAGGGTGTCGTCCGCTACGGGCGAGGTGTTCCAGTTCGCGGCCGGCTGCCAGTTGTTGTCGGTGCCGCCGCCCGTCCAGGTGACCACTTGGAAGCCCGCGCCTGCGGCGAGTTCGGGAACGGTCGCCGTGTCGCCGGAGGGAGTGGTCGCGAAAATCGTGTAATAGTAAATGTTGCCCGAGGTGACGTTCGAATCCGTGAAGCTCGTGCCGGTGATCCCGCTTTGGATCGTCGTGTAAGGTCCGCCCGAGACGGAGGATCGTTGAAGGGTGTAGCTGGTCGCGCCAGCAACCGCGTTCCACGTGAGGTCCACGGCTCCATTGCTGGAGGACGCCGCCAAACCCGTTGGACCCGGCTGGGGCGGGTCGGGAAGGCCCGGATCGCTGACCAGCACGTAGCGCAGGTCCATTGGGGCGGGCGCGGCACCGGCCGGATCGACAGCGCCGGTGGAGGCGGTGAAGATCGACTTGGTGAAGGGTGACCAGGTGTTCACCCAGGAAGTAAAGGAATCGTGTTTCCAGAAACTTCCGCCCCCGATGGCGGCGTCCCAAGTGCCCATGATCGCGCGCTTGGTGTCGCGGGAGATGCGGACGCCGCTGGCGAGGGTCGTCGTGGCGCCGTCGAGCTTGATGCCGTTGAAATTGAGCTGGAAACGCTTCTCGTTCAGTTCGAGCCGGATTTCGACCGGAGAACCCGTGCCGGTGAGGTAGCCGGTCTGGGTTTTCGTCTGGGCAGTGGAATACGCGGGGACGAAGGAGAACAGGCCGTTGTAAAACACCGTCTCGCCGCCGGAGTCGGGACGAGCGCTGATGATCATGCGGTTTCCGGCGGCGGTTTGCGTGATGGTGATCAGGATGCCGGGATTCGTCCCGGCGGTGAGCGAGTTCGGCGGCCCACCGGCCCAGGTCTCGTTGGCGAACCACACGCCGAAGTTGGTCTTCTGGTTTTGTGGCGACGCGGCCGATACTTCCCACAACCAGCGGAAGGTTGAGCCGTTGCGGTTGTCCCAATACACGGCGTTGTCCGACTTCACCGCCGCCACGGCCGTGGCGGTGGGCGTAAGTCGCCTCACCGAGAACGCATTTTGTCCGCTGCCAATGGTTGGCGTCGAAAGCGTGGCGCCCGCCTGGCTGATATTAGTGAGACCGGCGAAGCTGTTGTCGCGGTTGGCATCAATCGGGAAGGTGTCGTCGCGATCGAGATAATCGATGGCGGCGCGCATCTCGTCATCGCTCGCATCCACATGGCCGCGGGGACCGTCGTAAAGGAACGTGGTGAGCCCCTGGGGCTCGTAGGCGCAGTGGTAGGCCTCAACGAAATACTCCTCCCGGTGATCGTCTTCGCCCGTGATCAGGTAGGAGCGGAGTTTGTTGGTGATCGCCGTGGAGTTGATCGACTCGAGATCCTCGCCGAATAGCCAACCGAGCGAATAGTTGTAGTAACTATCCGTATTGGCGCTCGTTTCCGGGATGTAGTTGGGGGTCACCTCGTCGAACCGGGGCAAACAGAACCCCACGGACGGGCAGGTCCCCCGGATGGTTTCCGAATGAAGAAACGCCAGAGCGCTGGCCACGCGGGCGCCACCGGATTTGCCCGAGATATACACCCGCCGGGGATCGATGTTGAACAACTCCTTCGCGCGGTGGAAGGCGAGCAGTGAGGCTCCAAAACGATTGGTCTGGTCGGCGGCGTTGTTGCCGACGTTACGCGGGGCGATCCAGATGACGTCGCGATCCGTGGCGGCTCCGCTGAGCACCACCCCGATGTTGTCCGAACTGGTGTATACGACGACACCGAACGGCTTGGTGCCGTCATAGTGGGGTGGGACGTAAACATCGTATCTCCACGTGGAAAGGTTCACGTCGTAATTGACGGTCCACGGCCAGGCCTTTTGCGCTTCGGTCAAAGGCGTGTTGAGCGCGCCCAGGGTGATGTCGCTCTTCAGGCCGGTACCGATCGGCGAGGGTGCCGCCTTGAGTAGGCCACAGGTCAGGAACACCGTGGACACGGCCATCGAAGCCCGGCGAAGGCGGTGGAACCCTGGGATTTTGGCGAGCGGGAGTTTGTCGATCATGACAGGTGAAACGGAACTGCCGCGAGCCCCTCCGCTCGTGATACGAGAAGGGATGTCGCGGCGAAGCGGAGCTTGGAAATTGAGGGCTGGGTTAAGATTGGTCGTTCGACCGAGTTGGCTGTGGGAAACCTTGGCGTGTCACTGCCAAGATCCGCCTTGGATGGGGCGGTTACCAAAGCTGCATCCGTTTGCTCCCTGGCGGGTGAATTGTCACTGCCGGGCTGCTTAACTTTGGAAACTCGCTTGAAACGGATGATGAACGAGGGGCTCCGCCGGTCAACGGGCTTCGCCGAATCGCGGCCGAAAGGAGAACGCCACGATGCGAAGTGGATTTTCAGCAGGCTGGAGAGCTGCGTTACTTGGCGAGAGTTCCGGTGGCGCTGAACTCGGAAAGAGCGGCCGGTTTCCCCGCGGGGGTGCCGGTGTAGGTGATGCGCACGAAACGGCCGGCTGTTCCCTGTGCCGCGTTGTGCTGCCGATCCTTGGAAGTCTCCTTGGCGTTGGTGTGATCGACGGCCGGAGACCAGCGCAGGGCGTCCTCGGAGACCTCGATGCGGTAGCGCCACTCGCCTTCCGTGGGGAACGACAACGCGAACTTCCGGATCTCGACGATGCGTTCGAGATCGATTTGCCACCACGAGTTCGATTCTGGGGCGGCGGCGCTCCAGAAGGTCGCCGGGTCTCCATCGTTCGCCAAGCCGCTGGGGCGGCCGGTGGCCTGATTGCTCACGCGCGTTGGATTGTCCTTGCCGTATGCGGCGGGCGTGCCAGCCCCCATTTGCTCGGTGACGGGCTGATATTTACGCGGCTTCGCGCCCGGCGTTCTTCCGGCAACGAACGCGGGTCCGCCTTTTGAAGTGAGGGTGAGCTTGGCGTCCTTGAGGCCGGGCGAGGTGGCGCGGATCACGGTCGTGCCGGCGTGATACGACCGGAATTCGATCGCCGCTTTGCCGTCGCGGATCGCGATGTCCGAGTTTGGCTCGAAGGTGATGGACGGACCGGTCGGGAATTCGCCGGGACCTGACTCGATGGTGAGCGTGACGGGGACGGAATTGCTCAGGGGCTTTTCCGAGGCATCGACGACGGTGACGATAAGATGTGAATCGTCGGTGCCATCCACCCGCTCGAGAGTGGTCTTATCCGCTGTGAGCGTGAGGCCCGCGGGCGTGCCTTGTTGGGGCCACTCGGGCGGCGGGGTTTTGGTGTATTCGTTGCGATACCAGTACCAAGCGCGTTTCGGCAGCCGGTGGTAATCGACGATGCCCATGGTGCCGAACTTGCGGCCGGCGATGCTGCCGTGGTCGAAGCCGCACCAGATGGCTTCGCCCGCTCGCCAGGGGAGGCGCCAGGAGCCAGGGTTGTTGCGGTTCGCTCCCGGAGTGCTCGGGAGATCGCCCCAACCTGGATCATAGTTTCCGGGTCGATCGGCCATGACCGAGCCATATTCGCTCACGAAGCTCGCGACCCCGGGATTCACGAAGAGCCGGGCGCCGTCGCCATTGTAGCCGGCCACGTCGCCGATCTTGTCGATGTCGCCGCGTTGGCAACCTCCGACGGCCGCCGGGCGGGTGGGGTCGAGCTTGTGCGTTTCGTCGATGAGATCTTTGAGAAAACCCCGCACCTTCGGCATGACCTTGCCGTCCGAGAAGAACGGTTCGTTGCTCATGCTCCAGACGATGATGCTGGGATGGTTGCGATGGATGCGGATCAAGTCCCGCAGGGTGGCCTTGACGCTTTCCTCGAAGGGTTTCTCATCGTCGGGATTCACCGGATAGGCACTACAGTTCCAGTAGCCGTCGCCTTTGAAACCGCCGGTGCCCCAGAAGACCCCCTCCGACCAGAAGAGCATGCCGGTTTCGTCGCAGGCGCGGGAAAATCCCGGCGCGTGCGGGTAGTGGGAACCCCGGATCAAATCGAAGCCCGCCTCTTTCATCAGTTTCACGTCGCGAGCCATGCCGGACTCCGTGACCGCATCGCCCCATCCCGCGTGATCCTGATGGACGTTAGCGCCTTTGATATAGCGATGCTCGCCATTGAGGAAAAAGCCCTTGTCCGCGGTCCATTCGATCTTACGGAAGCCGAACGGGGTTTCATATTGGTCGGCCGGTTCTCCGCCGTCCAATACGGTGGTCACCGTACGATAGAGGGTGGGGGATTCGGGCGACCAAAGTTTCGGGCTCGAAACAGGCGGGCTGGTTTGGTCGAAGGTAACCGTTTGCCCCGGAGCGATCTCCTTGGTCGTGGCCATGCTCACCACGGCCTTGCCTTCGGGATTCACGATTTCGGTCTTCAAGACGCAGTTCTTCGGTGTGGACGACTGATTCACCACCTCGGTCTTTACGTTCACCGTGCCTGACGCGGCGGAGAGTTCCGGCGTTGTGACAAACGTGCCATACCAGGCGACGTGCAGCGGATCGGTCGCCACCAGCCACACATTGCGGTAAAGACCACCGCTGAAATGGTGCTCGCCCGCGCGTGGGGCGAGCCGGGCGTTCCAAAGATTGTTGAGACGCACCGCGAGCACGTTTTTGCCGGGCTTCGCGGCTTTGGTGATGTCGATCTCAAAGCCGGTGTAACCTCCCTGGTGGGTTCCGACCTTCTGGCCATTCAGGTAAATTTCGGCGTCCTGGAACGCGCCTTCGAAGTCGAGGAACACCCGCTTGCCGGCCCATTCCTTCGACAGCTCGAACTCTTTCCGATACCAGCCGTAGCCCACGTAGAAGGCATTTCCCGCGCCGAAGTAGGGCATGCTGAATGAATGCGGCAGTCCGATGCGCTCCCAATTCGAATCGTTGTAAGCGCCCGCTTCCGCTCCTTGGTGGTCACCGATTTGGAACTTCCATTCCCGATTGAAGTTCAACCGTTCGCGAAGGGGTTCGGCTTCGGCGCGAAAGAGCGTGGCCGTCAAGGTGACCAGGACACAGATGGAGGAAAACGTGCGGTGCATGGTTGCGAACAGACGGGAGGCGGGAAGATGTGGTGCTTTGAGAGCCGATGACAAGCGGGCTCGAAGAATTTCTGCCGTCCAATACGCACTCCGCCACTCCTTTATATCGGTCGCGTCACTTAGCCGGTTAAATTGGAGGCGATCCGGGCACGCAAGCCTTTGGAGGGTTGTCCGGTCCTCTTGCCGGAGGTTTCAACTATCTTCCAAGCGGAAGGGAAGAGTGCGCCCGTCGCGCCAGTGGCCATTGACGGCAATCCGAATCTTGGGTTCCTGATTCAGGTATCCACCGATCGCTCGTCTCAACACCTCGAAGCCAATACGCCCCACTTCCTCCGGGTGGCAATCGATCCCGGCCGAGGCCAAGCTCCGCGAACGGCAACTGAAGGCCAGTCCCAGATCCTGTGGAATTCGCAGTCCCGCCCGTTTCAGCAAAAGAGAAGCATCGGGCAAATCGGTTAGAATTGCGTCCAGGTGGTGACGAGCCACCCATTGCGAAAGTTGATGGGGTAGCGGCTGATCCTGGATGAGAAAAACCGGCAAGTGTTCATTTTCCGGCAATCCCACTTGGGTGGATAAAAAGCCGGCCACCGAAAGCTTGTCATTGATTGTCTCGGGAAACCGATCGGTGAGAAATCCGATGCGGCGATAACCTCGATTCCGCATCATCTCGAACGCCAGCGAGCAGTTCCCCACTCGATCGGGGGCGACCAGATGCGTTTCGGGGGTCGTCGCATAATGGCTCAGACTGACGACGTGATATTTCTCCCATGGGAACTGTTTCAGCGCCGCGGGATCGCCTTCCGGGGGAAGAAGCAAACCGCGAAAACCTTTGATGCGGAGCTGCCGCTTGAGTTCCTTCAGCGAGGTCTTCGGGTGAAGTTGAAACTCCTCCACCCGATAGCCCATTTGAGAGGCCGCCTCGCAAGCGCCTCTCCAGTATCCACCATACTCGCGGTGTTTCACGAGTTTGCCGGGCTGTGGCCATGCGTTAATCCACCCCAGGGGCAAAAGTCTGGAGGGCTCTCTTTTGACACGGTTGTATTTGGACAGGCTCCGAAGAACCGGAGTCAGCCGATACCCTATTTCATCCGCCATCCGTTTCACTCGTTCCCGGGTGGCGACCGGGATGCGCGGATGATCGCGTAACGCCAGCGAAACAGTGGCATTGCTGATGCCGAGCCTCGCCGCGATTCCGCGCTGGGATAGTTGGTTTGTGACGTCGGATTCTCTCATTGGCTGGCCGTGGAGATCGTTGAATGACTTGGAACCTTGAGGAGCCGGCGACGGCGTGTCCGAAAGGTTTTTTTCAGCCGCCCTCATACACGATATCTCCCTCCTTTATGTCTCTCTTGTGGCTTATCCGGTTAACCTGGATGAGGCTGTTTCCGAACCTCCGTTCTCGTCGTGTCGCCATCCGGCGGATTCAAGCTGTCCGGCCTTCCGGATTGAACCGCCACATCCGGCCACGATCCTCCGTTTAGCCGGTTAAATTGGAGTGGCTTTGAGAAACCGAAACGTGCTGGATAGCCTTCTGGATGCACCCCTTCGCCCCCTTGGTGATGCGACGGCTGTCAAGAAGGTGACGTGAGTCTCGTTGCCGCCTTAGTTTTAGAATCCGGTAAATCGTCTCCTGAATCCTGAGCCATGCAGGAATCCATGCCCCATGTGACCCAGCGCGACATCGCCAGAGCTCTGGGCGTTTCCAACGCGACGGTCAGCCTCGCCCTGCGCAACAGTCCCGCGATCGGGGAGGATCGACGCAGGGAAATCCAAGCCATGGCGGAGAACATGGGTTACCGGCCGAACGCCGTCGCAGCCGCGCTTTCGCATCAGAAACAGTTTTTGAAGCAGTCTTCGATCCAGGCATCTCTCGCATGGCTGAACCTTTGGCCGGAACCCAGAACGAAAGGGTTGGCGCAGGCCCGCTTGTTCGACGAGTACCGGCGCGGGGCCGAAGTGTGTACGGAAAAATTCGGTTATCGCTTGGAAGAGTTGTCCCTTGTCCGTTCCTCGGCGCGTCGCATTGAGGATATCCTGCTGGCCCGTGGGGTGAACGCGATCATTCTTTCGCCCGGTCATCTCGGCCATGGCATGGACCTACGGGGATTCCCGTGGGAAAAATTCAGTGCCATCCGGACCAGCCGAATCCCCGCCGAACCCGCTCTGCATCTCGTTACCACGGATCAATCCAGCAACACCATGCTGGCCTTCGATCAAATCCTGGCGAAGGGCTACAAGCGAATCGGGTTCATCAACTTTGCCAGATCACGAGGAGATCGAATCTGGCGCTTCGAAAGCGGTTACATGACCGTGCAGCAAGAGCTCCCGCCCAACGAGCGGCTGCCCGTCTATCGCTTGGAAGCCTCGGACACCTCCAGCCGGGACGGGCTGCGGAAGTGGATGCGGGAGCAACGGCCGGACGCGATCATCACGCTTCATCCAAACGCCCGCGAAGTTCTCAAGTCCCTGGGTTACCGCTGCCCGGAGGACATCGCACTCGTTTCCCTGAACACGATGGACTGTGACATCGATGCAGGTATCGACCAGGATCCGACGGAAATCGGGCGCTGTGCGGTCCTGCAGTTGCTGTCGATGATTCGCGATAACGAACGCGGCATTCCCCGCAGCATGCGGGAAACGCTGATCAAGGGGCACTGGGTGGACGGAGCCACCCTTCCTGATCGTAAGTAGAAATCGACCCTGCGATCCCCCGCTTGGTGTCGAGCCAAGGATTAGCGGGCTGCGTCAGGATAAGGAGACACCTCGGCGGCGTTGAGGGTCGCACCGTTGATCGTCTGTCGCAGGCCGAGCACCAGCACATTTTTACCGCCGAAGTTCAGCCAACATTCAGGCAGGTAGAATTCCCGCTGAGGTCCGATTTCCCAGTGACGGCCGATGTCGTGGCCGTTGAGCCACATGAAGCCGTTGCCTGAGGCATTGATCCGGAGGCGCCACGGGATTTGCTCGGCGGCTTTGGAAGCCGGTAGTTCGAATTCCAAGCGATACCAAGTGACCAAGGCGTCCTGCTCTCCCTTGGGTTGGATGTTGTTGCCCTTGGCAGGGATCGGCTTGACGGTTTCAAGCGCGACTTTTTGCCATCCTTCGGGCGAATGATTCGGACTGATCCAACCGTCGGCGATGCCACCCAAATCGGTGGAAATCTCCAACTCGAGCGGGCGGGCGATAGCCGACTCATGGCTTGAGAGACCCGCTTGCCGGATGCCACTCAACTCCTCCATCGGGATGTATCCGTGTTCGTGACCGATGTTTTCGTAGAGCAGCACGATGCTGTTGTCTCCGTCGCGCAGCAGCCCGCCAACGTCGAAGCGGTTGTCGAACTCGTCCGGCCGGATACGATCGAACGAGCGCTCCTTGTTGCGCGTCGCAGCCGCGGCATAGGCGTCGGTAGGGTAGAGACGCTTGGCGAGGTGGCCATTGACTTGCGCGGAGACGATGTCGCGGCTGAAAGAGTTCACCAACAGCTTCGTGAGTTTCGACGCGTCGTCCGCGGTGAGCGCAAGCCGAGTGCGATAGAGCACGTAACGCTGGTCGCTCACGCCCAATTCAGGGAGCGATTTGCCGGCGGGCAGAGACTGCCATTTGCCGTCGAGCGGGTCGTTCTTCTTCAGGGCGGACGCAAGCCGGACCGGGGCGGGGAGGTCCGCGGCGGTCACGGGACGTGCCTGGGGTTTCGGATACCAAATGCCATCGGCAGGAGATTTGCCGGGAGGAATGACGAGCACCTTGGCGGCCAGGTCAGGAAGGTCGTATTCGACTTCGAAGGGATCGATGGCCGGGGCTTGCGAACCGCCGTCACGGGTTTCCACCAGCACCCGGTTGCCTTCCTGGTCGTAGTTGTAAACCGGCTCGGACGGACGGGAGATTTTGCCCGGGACGACGGTGACCTTGCCGGTAACCGGTTTTTCCGGGTCGGTGTTGTGAAGGAAAACAAAGCGAGTGCCGTCGGGTGAAACTCTGACGCCGCCGAAGAGGTGGGAAGGGGCACCCTTGAGTTCGCACGAGCCGCCCTTGGCGTGGAGGAGCTGCCGCTCGTTCTCGCGAACGAACTGGTTCACGCCCTTGGCGACGAAGTATTTCGCGCCGGGCGAACCCCATTCGCGAATCGCGGCGTTGTAGTCGTAGGTGGTGGTCTGGCCGCGTGCGCCCCAACCGCCGAAGTTGGTGCCGCCGACAAACATGTAGGTGTTCAATCCCGTCGCGCCGCCGAGCAAGGCCATCATCTGGATGGCATTGTAATGGCGAGCGTCGGAATGGTGTGCGTCGCTGAGGCTTCCCCCGGTCAGCGAAAACCAACCACCCTGAAGTTCGGTGACGAAAGCCGGTGCGTTCCGTTGGATGGCACGCATCGACTCCATGCGCTGGGCGCAACTCGGACCTCCGTTAAGGGCGACGTAGAGGTTCTCGCAATCGAAGACTTGCGACAGCGCCGGTTCCTTGCCCGTGCGGACTTCTTCCGTGCGGCAAGTGAAGACCGGAACGTCCACGCCCGACTTTTTCACCGCATCGTGGAGAGCTCGCAGCACCTTGGTTTTTTCGGGGCCTTTGTAGTAATCGTATTCGTTCTCGATCTGGACGAGAATGACGCCCTTGGACCCCTTGGGCTTGCGGGTGATCTGTTCCCGGGCGAGCAGCGGGCAAACGGCCTTGTACCAATGCAGGCTCCAGGCGACGTGTCCGTCATGGGGACCGCGCAGCCAGAACTCCTTGCCAAGATCGGGGGCATACTTCGCCAGCCAGCGTGGATAGCCACCACCGCCCCACTCGGCGCAGATGAAGGGACCGGGCCGCACGATCGTGTAAAAGCCGAATTCGTCCTGGGCCATCTTAAGCCACGCCTCGAGTTCGCTCAGGTCGACTTTCGAATAATCGTCGAGACCGGCGGGCATGTCGCGCTCATGCCAATTCCACGGCGCGTAAGTTTCCACCGTGTTAAAACCGGCATCTTTGATTTTTTGGAAACGATCACGCCATAGCTCTCGCGGGGTGCGGAAGTAATGGAACGCCGCGGAGGAGACGAAGATATCGTTCCCATCGACGGTCAGGCAGTCACCGTCGTAGCGGATGCGGTCCGGGTGGGGGAACTGCTTTGTCGCAGGGGAAGACGCGTGGGCGGGAAAGCTCGCGCCGATGAACGAAATCGCCATGCAGGCGAGCAAGCGGCGCATCAAGGACGATGGCTTTTCAGGGAAGAGCGTGCGGATTTTCATTCGAGGAATAAAATGTCGATGTTTCGCATGATGCGGGTACGGGTGGCACCGGGTTCCGGGGCTGTCATTTCAGCTCGCCGTGGAACCGGACTTCCGAAACATTGCAGTGCCAGTTGTTGCGGTTGAAAATTCGAAGATAGCGATAGGGTTGGCCGGTCGCCTTCATTTTGAGATGTTGCCAGTCGTCCGTATTGGCCGCTCCTTCGCTCAGGGACGTCCAGGTTTCTCCGTTGTCCGATCCTTCGACGACGGCGCCGCCAATCCGATCCCTGAATTTAGGCCGGGCCAAAAGCTCCACTCCGGAAAGCCCGACGCGCTTCGCCGGTCCGAAATCGAACACCAGGTAGGCTCCGGTGCCCAGACCCTTGTAATTGAGCTCCGTAAAGGTGTCGGGTTGGTTGTCGAACAAGGCATCGAGCATCTTCTGTGAGCGAGCGGCCACATCGGCGGTGTTGGGGTCGATGAGCCGCGCGATCTTTGGTACGCTCCGGATCAGTTTCGATTCATCGATCAGGATCAGGCGGGAGCCGTCCGTCGGGACATACGTCGTATCGGCAGGCGATCCGTCCCGGCGTCGATAGTCGATCGAGAATCCCACCGGGCCGGGTTTTGCCTGGCCGGGACGCATGACGGCCTCGGCGAGATAGGTGGAAGCGCCCGTTTGTTTGACCGTGGCGTCGATTCCTTGGATGCGCACGCGGAGGTCGGTGATCGGTTCGCGGGACTGGATGGTTACTCGAATCGATTCACCCAGAGCCGTCCGGATGCCATTGCCCTTTTCCGAACTCAACGTCACGCGTTCCAGTCTGTTGCCGGTCTCGTGGCGCTGGCCGAAAATTCGCATCTCGGAAGGTTCGAGTATTCCTCCGCTGTGTTTCTGAACCCGCAGAAACCTGAACGTCGTGCCTTTCAAAGCGTCGGCAACCTCGATCCTCGTCAATTCCGTGGCGACCCGCGTGGCTTCGGGGGTGAGTTCCGTCCAGGTCTTTCCATCGTTGGAACCGTGGAATTTGACCTTCTCCATGCGGTCCTCGAAGTTGACCCGGCCTTCCATCCCAAAGGCGGTGGCGGAGAACTTGAAGTCCGGTCCGAAATCGAAGTCGTAGAGACGGTCTTCAGCCAGGTAGAAACCCACGAAAGTGTCGTCGTTGCCGTCGACGAGTTGGTTCAAGGCATCCACACTGACGTTGGAGGAAACGATCTTGGGGAAATCCATGCTGCCATCGGGCAGCAGTGGTGTCAGGGGTGCCAAGGCATCGAACGCTTCCTTGAGTTGGACCAGGAGAGCGAAGAATTCCGCATGGGGGGCGGTTCCCAGGAGCTTCAGCGCGCGGGCATGGAGGGCTTTGCAACGTGCCAGCGAAGCCTCGATATAGACAGTCTTCGGATCGTAGCCGGCCTTGATCAGGTCGAGGGCTTTCGCACGATCGGCGGCCACCGAGATCGACACTTTCTTGGGTGTGACGATGGTGCCATCCGAAACTTCCACCACAAACACGCAGTCCTGCGCTTTCGTAGGATTCCATGAAAAGGCGCCGGTTTTCGGATCGAGAACGGCATCCTCCGGTTTATCGAGACTCCTATAAACGACCGGTTTTTCCTTAGCGGATCCCGCGGCGGAAAATTCAAGGCGAACCGGAGCACCGGCATAAGCCACGAGCCGCAAAGGCGCGTCGCCCGATGCGAAATCCAGAGGCTGCTTGTCCGGCTTGCGTAGTAATTGATCGAAATCGACGATCGTCCCGGGCTGTCCCTTTACCTTGAAAAAGACGATGTCCCCGAAGCGTTCCAGCGAGCTCATCGTGTAGAACACTAGGCGCCATTCGCCCCGCGTGTTCGGCAGCAGCCACGGTTTGGCGAAGCCGGACATCTCCACCTCCGCGACGCCGGTCGTGCGGACGCGCAGGCCGACGGTCTTTCGGTCGGTGGCGCAACTGAGAATGGAAAGGCGTTCTCCCGCGGTGGAGGCAGGCACACGCACATACGTGGTGTCGCCCTCGCGCTCGACGGAACCTTTCTTTGTGAGATTCGCCGAGCGCAGCTCGACCTCGACGTTGGCCGGTTCCTGTTCCGAAGGCGGGATCCGGAGGGCGTCGTCCTTGGCTTCTTTCGGAATATAGAGCCACTCATAGTCGTCACTGACGATGCGCTTAAGAAACGTCTCGTGGTAATGAGGCGCTTTCGTCGCCAGATCGATTCCCTTCTTATAGGTGTAGTGGTAATAGAGATCCCACATCCGGTGCTGGCGGATGCGACCACGGTAGTTGTCGGCGATGCGGGGATAAATCTGACGGATCGTTCCATCCGGTGCGCGATGGGACGGAGTAGGGATCCAAGGCGTGTCGTAGCCGAGCATGAAGCGGCAGAAATGGTCGGCCGCCGCGAGGATGCGATCATTCAGAAACTCATAGGGACCGACGGCATCGGCTGCTTTGGAGGGAACGCCAGTTACCGGGTCCACCTTGGTGCCCTGCGAGTTCAGGATACGGGAGATCGTGGTGAAAATCGTCAAGTCGTCCCCGGCGTGCGCCTGATCGCGCCCCATTTCCGTAATCTGGACTTGAGGGGTGGGGATCTTCTCGCCGGTCAGGGCATTGGTATCGACCAAGCGGGCCAGATCCTGGATGGAGAAACTCGAACCCTTGTTCGGACCATCCTTGTTCACCGTGAAACGCTCGACTCGCTTCGCGAAATCCTGCGGATCGCTTCTGAAAATCGCCCCCGCGATGGCTGGCGCATAGGCAAAGCCGTTCTGGTTCATGAACCAGCCGTTGTGATTGAAAAAATGAGTAACCCCGGGAATGACGAAGTTGTTCGAGAAGTCGACCGTGTCCCGCTCCGTCCAGGCCAGCTCGCCATTCGGCGAATCCATGCCGCGCAATAGCTCCGCGACCATGATGAGGTCCTTGAAGGCGAAGGAACAGTGGATGTAAACTTCGTTGTAGGCCTTGAACTTCGCGGGATCCATTTTCGACCACAGGCGAACGATCCGCATCGCGTTGGCGCGGTAGGTTTCATCGCCGGTGAACCAATACATCAGCGTTTGCCGCAGGGCCGTGTCGGAATCGGTTTTGAGCCGCCCCTCGACGGCCGCGTTCTCGAAGGCATCCATCTCGGGCCGGGTGGGATCCTTCTTGCTCTGATTCGCGATGGAAACGTTCTTCGAGGAACGCGGGCTCGACGCGAGTTTAGCGAAACCGGAATGCCAAGGGTCCCGCTTCGCCAGCACCTGGGCGCGGGCATCCTCCAGCATTGCCTTGTTCAGTCCGATTCCCGGATGCACGAATCCATTCGCCTCCGTTTGATGAATCCGGACTTTGTCCGTCACTCCCACGGGCGAATCCGCCGCGTGCGAGACGAGGGCGGTGAGCATCAAGCAGGCGACCACCCATTCCCTCGTCTTCTTTTTCACGATTTCCGATTTCATTTATTCCAACCTTAGAAGCCCTCTCACGCGTCATTTCGGCGGACCGAAGTGATGGCCGGGGCCAGGCAATCTTCCACTTTGCCGCAAAGGGGAGCAATGATTCGATATTCGGCCAAGTCCACCGTTATTGGAGCTTGTGCGATTAAGCTGGAACGGTACTGGTCTCTCATGGGCAAGCCGGACCACTCGACGGGATCGAGAGTCACCATGCAGGACATCGCGTTGGAAGTGGGTGTGACGCGGGCGACGGTGTCGCTCGCATTGAAAAACCACCCGTCCATTTCCGAAGCCCGTCGCGAACAAATCCGCGCGGTGGCCGGACGCCTGGGCTACGAACCCAACGCCATGGCGGCGGCGCTCGCTCACCACCGGCATCACTCGCGCGTTCATCCCGTGCAGGCCTCGCTCGCTTTCATCAACGCCTATCCGGATCCGGCGACACTCCACCTTCAGCCTTCCTTTGTGGATTTCTGGCGTGGAGCCATCCAGGCGGCGGAGAAGTTCGGATACCGGCTGGAAGAATTCCCGGTAAATGAGAAACAGCCGCTCAAGAGACTGGAGCGGATCTTTCTCGCCCGCAATATTCGGGGAATCATCCTCGGACCGTTGCCGCCCGGAGACTCCGGCGTGAACTGGGAGGAATTCGCCTGGAACAAATTCTCGGCGGTGCGCAGTGGGTTCCGCGAACAATCGCCGCCTCTTCATTACGTGACCAGCGCACAAGCCACCAACACGATGCTGGCCTTCGATAAGATGCGCGAACGCGGCTACAAACGCATCGGCTTCGCCGGATACTGGAACAAAGCACGCATGTTCGGCGCGGGCTTTCTTTGGTCGCAACATGAGCCGTCGCTGCGGTTTCGCGTGCCGCCGTTTTTTTTCGCCGCGGACACTCCCGAACGTGACCAGCAAGGGGAGTTTGAACAATGGCTGGAAAAAGCGAAACCGGATGGGATCCTCACCGACAGCCTCGCGGTTCCAAGCCTCTTGGAAAAGGCCGGCCGCCGCGTTCCTGAGGACATCGGGGTTGCCGCGACCAACGTGCGCGACATGCCGGTCGATGCCGGGATCGACCAGAAGCCCGAGGAGATTGGCCGGATCACGACTTTGACCGTCATTTCCCTTATTCACGATAGCGATCTTGGTATACCGGAATGCATCCGGGAAATATTGGTAAGAGGTAAGTGGGTGGATGGAAAAAACCTGCCGTCTCGATAAAAATACCCTAGCTCGGGCGAGCGCTTACTTAAGCGGCATTATTTCGGACTTAACTGTCCGCATGGCTTCGACTTGGGTGCCCCGTTCGATGGCATCTGCCGCCCGTGCCATGAGTCTCGGGGATTTCTGGCGATGGCTCGTAAACGCCGAATTGAACTCCGCCTCAAGCGGTTGTGAGGAAGGCGAGGGGGCATGCGCTTTCATATCCGCCAGGTACGATGTTTCTGATGGTCCACTTAACCGAACAAGTAAATCGACCATTGCTCTTTCGGGCGATCTTCGCCAGTAAGCTGCCCGATTAGCCCTGACCTAACCGATCGTGTTTTGATCGAGGGGCAAAACCCTAAACCCAACTAAAAAACCCCTTATGAAGAACCCCATTCGGGGGCTTCGCTTCGCGGTCGGCTCACAACCTCTTCCGCTGAGTTGGGCCTCGTCGCTGGAAGACCCGGCCGACTGTCGTTCCGGCCGCTTCACCTCGGTGCTCCGCCACGGGGTCGAGTAACCGCGGTCAAGTAACGCCTCGATCGGGGCGCTCTATTCTCCCCGGCTGCGTGGGACTTTCCGCCGCGCAACCTGAGAACCCAAACACCGGAAAGACCCTACCCCAAAAAAACCATGAACAAATACATCAGAAAGGGATTGGCGTCCCTAGCGCTGCTATGCGCCGTAGGAATGCCCCAAGCCCACGCCTATACCCACCCCTGCATTCCCAACACCTTGGAGGAACTGGACACCATCAAGGCCAGCCTCAATCAGGAGCCTTGGAAACAGGGCTACGCCGTGCTCGCGGGCGATTCGCATTCCCAGCTCACCTACACCATGCAAGGCCCGGCTACGAATGTCAGCCGGGCGGGCTCTTACGACCAATACCTCGGCGCATGGACGAATGACATGACCGCCGTGTATAACCTCGCGCGCATGTGGTATTTCACCGGCAACGCTGCTTACGCGCAGAAGGCCCGCGACATCCTCATCGCCTGGGCGAACACGCATACGAGCTTCACCGGCAATGAATCCGGCCTCGCCCTCGGCGACTATGCCGTCTGCTACGGTGGCGGTGCCAGCATCCTGCGTGGCACCTGGTCCGGATGGACCGCCACCGATACGACCACGGTCAAAAACTATTTTTCGAATGTCCTCTGGCCGGGTTCTCTGGCCGGGTATAACGTGATGGGGCCCGCCAACAAAGGCGCCATCTACATGGAGGCAGGCATCGCTATCGCCGCTTTCTGCGACGACACCGCCAAGTTCGACCACATCGTGAATCTCTTCCGCGCCGACCCCGCCGGTGGACTTCAGAACACACTTCCCTCAGGTGAAATGGGCGAGACAGGCCGCGACGCGGGTCACGCCTTCGGCACCCTCAACGGCCTGGCCTTCGTAGCCGAAGTCGCGTGGAAACAAGGCATCGATCTCTACTCCGAATTGGACAACCGGCTGCTCGCCTGCGGCGAATACTACGCCCGCAACACCTTCCTGTTCGATAACCCCTTCGTTCCGTTCGGCACCATCGATTACCACTATTGGGTCAATCCGGCCGGACCTTACACGGGCAATCGCTCGGCCTTTTATCTCCTCCAAAACGCCTACAAAAACCGCAAGAACCTCCCCACTCCCTGGATCGACCGGAAACTCGAAGACCAGAGCGTCGATGGCAGTAACTTCATGTATGCCAAGACGGCCGACTTCACCACGGCCACCCCGCCGCCGGCCCTCGGTTTTCCGGCGGTTTCACTGGCGTCGAGCGGGTTGACCCTGACGACCCTTGGCACCCAGACCGCGGGACGCAGCGCCTCCTATGCAAACGGAGCCTGGACGGTGACCGGACTCGGAAGCGGCCCTTGGAACGATACGGCAGACGACTGCCAGTTTGTTTACCAAACGATGACCGGCGACTGCGCCCTTGTGGCCAAGGTCACCTCGTGCACCTATTTGGGCTCCAGCAACAGCAAGGCAGGCTTGATGATCCGCGACACGCTCACGGCCGCCGTTTCGCAGCGCGCCTGGGGCGGGATTGTGGCCGCGCCCACCAACAAGCTCGAAGCCCATATGCGCGGCTGGACCGAAAACTGGGGTGGAAGCAACCGGGCACAACGTTCGCAAGAGCTTCCTCCCGGCATTCCTTATTGGCTTAAGATCGAACGCCGGGGCAACCTGCTCACCACCTTCAGTTCGCAGGACGGAACCAGTTGGGCGCCTGTGCTCAGCTCGTATTACGGCAACCTCCCGGCCACCCTCCATATCGGCCTGTTTGTATCCAGCGGGACGACGACGCCCACCACCGCCACCTTCGCCAACGTGGCCTTCACCGGCGGAACGGGCGGCCTTGTAACGACTCCGGCCGCCCCGGCGGCCCTGTTTGCTTCCGGCTCCAGCAAGGCGATCACCCTGCGCTGGCTGCCATCCTTCGGCGCCACCGCCTACGATCTACTCCGCTCCACCACCTCCGACAGCGGCTACACCGCCCTCGTCAGCAATCTCTCCACGGCCACCACCAGCTATGTGGATACGTCGGCGGTCGCAGGCACGACCTACTACTACGTGGCTCAGGCGAAGAACTCCGCCGGCACCAGCGGCAATTCGCCGCAGTTCGGCGCCTCTCTGCTGACCACGCCGATGGTCAACCTCGCCTTTGGGGGCACTCCGACGGCGACTATCGCCGACAACGGCGGCTCGGAAGCCCCCGACAAGGCTTTCGATAGAAATCCGGGCTCCAAGTGGCTTGGTTGGGCGCCGACGGGCTCGATCCAGTATGACTTCGGCGCGGGCAACGCGCAGGTCGTCAAGTGCTACACGATCAACTGCGCCGACGTGGCAAATCGCGACCCGAAGAGCTGGAACTTCCGGGGCTCACAGGACGGCACCAATTGGACTACCCTCGATTCAAAGAGCAACCAGTCCTTCATCACTCGGTTTGCGATGAACACCTATAACCTCGCCAACACCACCGCCTACCGATTCTACCAGCTCGAAGTCACCGCCAACAACGGGGCCACCAGCGTGGCGGTCGCCGAACTCGGCCTGTGGGGCGACAGCGGCCGCACGCTGCGCGACGGCACCTACTGTGTCGTCAGCCGCTACAGCAACAAGGTGATGACTGCCTTGAGCGGCGGGACCGCCAATGGCACCAAATTTGTTCAGTGGGGCTACACCGGCGGCAACGAGCAAAAGTGGACCTTTACCCACCTCGGCAGCGGCCAATACAAAGTCACCGGCCTCGCCAGCGGCCGGGTCATGGATGTCAACGGCCTCAGCACCGCCAACGGCGCGAAAATCCAGCTCTGGGATTCGACAGGCGGCAACAACCAGAAGTGGACGGTCACCCCGGCTGGTGACGGCTATGTCAAGATAACGGCCGTCCACAGCGGCAAAGTGGCTGACGTCAAAGGCCCCAGTACCGCCGATGGCGCGGACGTTCACCAGTGGACTTACATAAGCGCGCACAACCAGCAGTGGCTGATCTCCATCGTTCCTTAACGCGTCCCGCTTCGTTGCCCCGTGCTCCGATCAAAGGAGCTCGGGGCTTTTCTCCCAGACATGCACCCAGCCCGCTGCGTGAGCCTTGGCGTCTCCCTGCGCGCCAAGCTTCCCGCGGAAGACGGAAAAAAAACCCAGACATACCGTGAAACGAAACAACCTAGCTCTGGCACTCGGAGCATCCCTGTTGCTGTTGGCGTTCGGCCAGTCTCAAGCCCACGCCTACACCCACCCGTGCATCCCAACCACCCGCGAGGAGCTGGACACCATCAAGGCCAGCCTGAATCAGGAGCCTTGGAAGACCGGCTACGCCCTGCTCGCGAACACCAGCACGGCCGGGCTCGACTGGGTCATGGAAGGCCCCCACGCGAATGTGAGCCGGGAGGGGTCTTACGACGCAAACCTCGGCGCATGGCAGAATTCCATGAAGGCCGTGTATAACCTCGCGCGGATGTGGTATTTCACCGGCAACGAGGACTATGCCATCAAGGCCCGCGAGATCCTCATCGCGTGGGCGACCACAAACACCACCTTTAACGGCAACGAAGCCGGCCTTGCCATGGGTGACCACGCCTACGCTTTTGCCGGCGGCGCCAGCATCCTGCGCGGCACCTGGTCCGGCTGGACGGCCTCGGACACGACCACCGTCAAGAACTACTTCGCGAACGTCCTCTGGCCGAATTGCCAGGCAAACACCAACGTCACCGGTCCCTGCAACAAAGGCGACATCGCAAAGCAGGCAGGTATCGCCATCGCCGTTTTCTGCGACGACACCGCGAAGTTCGACCACGTCGTCAATCTTTACCGCACCTATCATGGCTCCGGGCTGATGGATACCCTGCCCACCGGCCAGTTGGGCGAAACGGGCCGTGACGGGGGGCACGCCTTCGGCGCCCTCAACGCCTTGGCCTTCACCGCCGAGGTCGCGTATAAACAAGGCGTCGATCTCTTCTCCGAATTGGACAACCGGCTGCTGGCCTGCGGCGAATACTACTCCCGCAACACCTACACCACCGATAATCCCTTCGTGGACTTCGGCACCATTGATTGGCAGTGGCTGACCAATAAGCCCGGACCCTACATCGGCAATCGCGAGGCCTTTTACATCCTCCAAAACGCCTACCAAAACCGCAAGAACCTGCCCACTCCCTGGATCGACCGGAAACTCCAGGACCAGCCCGTTGATAATTTCAACTGGATGTTTGCGAAGACGGCCGACCACACCACCGCCACCCTGTCGCCGGCCAGTTTTCCGGCGGTTTCGCCGGCCTCGAGCGGCTTGACCTTGACCACCCTCGGCAGCCAGACCTCGGGCCGCAGTCTCTCTTATGCGAATGGCACGTGGACGCTGAGCGGTCTTGGGAACGGAGTCTGGTCCAATACGACCGACGACTGCCAGTTTGCTTATAGGCAGATGACCGGCGACTGCGCCATAGTCGCCAGGATCAACTCGTTCACCTATTCCGGTTCCAATAACGGCAAGGCGGGCCTGATGATCCGCGACAATCTTATCAACACCGTTTCGAAGCGCTCCTGGGTCGGCGTCGTGCCTGCGGCCACCAATTTGATGGAGTCCCACGTGCGGGGCTTTGCCCAAAACGGCAGCTATGACGCACATTCGCACCAGTGGATCCCCGCACAGGCATTACCCTACTGGTTCAAGATGGAACGCCGGGGCAATCAGGTGACCACCTTCGTTTCGGTGGATGGCGCCAGTTGGTCGCCCCAGACCTGCTCATACGACGCCAATCTCCCGTCCACCCTCTATATCGGCCTGCACCTCAGCAGCGGGAATACCACGCCCGTTACTGCCACCTTTGACAACGTGGCGTTCACCGGCGGAAGCGGCGGCCCTGTGACGACTCCATCCGCCCCGAAGGGCGTGATCGCCAACGGCTCCAGCAAAGCGATTACCGTGCGCTGGCTGGGGACCTTTGGCGCCACGTCCTACGACCTGCTCCGCTCGACCACCTCGGGCTCCGGCTACACCGCTCTCGCCAGCAACCTCTCCGGCACGAGCTACGTGGACACGACGGCGGCCGCGGGCACGACCTACTACTATGTGGTCCGCGCGAAAAATTCCGCCGGCACCAGTGGCAATTCGCCACAACACTACAGCTCTCGACTTCCCACGGCGATGGTCAACCTCGCCTTCGGTGGCACCGCGACGGCCAGTTTCAACCAGAGTTCCGCCACGGAAGGCTCCGACAAGGCCTTCGACTGCAACCCAAGCTCCAAGTGGTATGGCTACAACTCGCCCGCGGGCTGGCTCCAGTATGATTTCGGCGCAAACAACGCGCAGGTCATCAAGCGTTACACCATCAACAGCGCCGATGTGGCCGCGCGCGACCCGAAAGACTGGCAGTTCCAAGGCTCACAAGACGGCTCCACTTGGACCACCCTTGATACACGGAGCGGCCAGTCCTTCCTGGTCGTCCTGTCGCAGAACACGTATAACACAAGCAACACCACCGCTTACCGCTACTACCGGCTCAACGTCACCGCCAACAACGGGGCCGCTGGCACGGCGATCGCCGAACTAGGTTTGTGGTCCGACACCGGACGCACCCTTCTGGATGGCCGCTACCGCCTCGTCAGCCGCAAGAGCAACAAGGTCGTCGATCTCGTCAACGGCGGCACCGCCGACGGCACCGATGCCACCCAGTGGGGCTGGAACGGCGGCGATGACCAGAAGTGGGACCTCGCGCATCTGGGCAACGGCCAATATAAGCTGACCGGAGTCGCGAGCGGCAAGTTGCTCGAGGTCACCGGTGCCCAGCTCGGCAACGGCGGGATTATCCAGATCTGGCCCTCGAACAACAACAACTGCCAGAAGTGGACCGTCGTCCCCGCGGGCGACGGCGCCTTCAAGCTCATCAACGTGAACAGCAGCAAGATCATGGACGTCAGCGGAGGCAGCACCGCCGATGGAGCCGTCATCCATCAGTGGACTGACCTCGGAGCGGACAATCAGCAATGGCGTTTCAGCATCGTCCCATGATGTCGTGACAACGCATCCGGTTTAGAAAAACCCGGGTAATTCATCTTAGGCGCTCCTGTTGGCCATTCTAATGCTGACAGGGGCGCTTTGTTGTCTGACTCCTGCTCGCGCATCCGATAATCGGGAATGCCGCCGTGATGACGACGAAATGGGGGACTGCGGCGTCATCGGTGGCGAAGAGGAAGGCGAACTCGCGCCGTGTTGCGTGCGCCATCCGCTGTGATTTTTGCCTGATTACTTAACCGCCTAAATAAAACACCGGTTGCTCTCTTTTATGATCTTTGGCAGTAGTCGATTGGCCCTAACCCAACCCGATCGTGTTTTGATCGAGGGGCAACCCCCAAACCCAACCCAAAAACCCCTTATGAAGAACCCCATTCGGGTGCTTCGCTCCGCGGCCGGCTCACTGCGCCTCCCGGACGCGGCACGGTCGCCGGTATTTCCGTTCATAGCGGTCGCCGGGCTTGGCGGAATTGCCGCTCTGGTGGTTTTCCTGCCGGATGGAGCGTTGAAAGCCGACCCCGCGAAGCGAACCGGGACGACGTTTTCCTCTGTTGAAGAACCTTCCGGTGAACGAGCGAACCGCGCCCCCGTCGATCCGGCGCAGGCTCTGGCTCGGGTCTCCGCGCTGGAAAAAGGCAGCGAACGGGAGAGTCGCATCCGCGATCTGCTTTTCGGCTGGGCCGCTCGGGACGCCGAGGCGGCGCTGAGCTGGGCCTCGGTGCTGGAAGACCCGGCCGCCCGTCGTTCCGCCCGCTCCACCGTCTGTCTGGCGGTGGCGGAAAAAGATCCGCACCGAGCCGTGATGCTCGCGCTCGCACCTGGCTCGGAGGAAGACGATGGCGGATTGCTGGAGTGCCTGACCATGCAGTGGTGCGAGAAGGACGCCAAGACCGTCCTTGATTGGGCAGGGGGGCAGCCGCCGGGGGAATGGCGGGAACGTTTGTTGGCGAGAGCTTCGTTTGTGCTTTCCAAAACGGATCCCGCCGCGGCGGCGCAGTTGGTGTCCGGCTTGGAGCCAGGAACCGTGCAGAACGAAGCCGCCATGGCGGTGCTTCACCAATGGGCGCTCAAAGACTCCGCCGCCGCACTCCAGTGGGCGGAAGGATTCTCCGAACCCATTCTCCGCGAGCGCGCGCTTGCGGAGATCTCAAACCTCCGCGCCTCGGCGCTCCGTCACGAGGTCGAGTAAGCACGGTCAAAAAAATGGATGCCTCGAAAGTCCTGCGCTCCTACCTCTCCGCGACTCTCACCTAGGCGACGGTTGGTTTGTTTGGACAACGGCGGGTTGGCGGCGGTAGGGGTGGATGTGTTCAAGCCGCGCTTCCACCTGTTTATCGCGCAGCTGGTTTTTGCCTGGGCCGTTGTGACCGTTCCACAGTCCGAAAGTGCCCCAGTGGTCGCGACGGATGGTTCGATTCCAGTGTCCGAGGACTATGTCTTGCGCACTTGGGGCATGGAGGAGGGGTTACCTAGTAATCGTGTGACGAGCCTCACACAGACACCCGATGGTTATCTCTGGGTGGGGACGCTGGGCGGATTGACACGGTTCGACGGCGTGAGGTTCACGACATTTCACACGGAGAACACTCCGGGTTTGGAGTCGGATCGGGTGCAGGCGCTGTTCACCGCTCGTGATGGTAGCCTGTGGGTGGGCTTGGATCGGAGCGGTGTCGCCCGGCGGGTCGGTAATGGATTTCACGTGATCGTTCCGCTCGCGCCGCTCATGACGGGGTGGACGACTTCGTTTGCCCAAGACGCTTCCGGAGCGGTCTGGTTCGGCTACGAGGCTCCGATCAAAGTGTCACGCTGGGTGGATGGTCAGCTCACCGCCTACTCCGAACAGGATGGCTTGACGGTGGGGGAACGGGGAGCCCATGGGAACGAAGTCGCTTCAACGGCCAACGGAACGATCTGGCATGCCAACACGGCCGGCTGCGGTCCCTTTGACGGGAAGCGTTTTCAATCGATCGATCCAGCCAGAGGTGAGGGCGGACATTTGGCGCGAGCCGGGGATGGCGGGATGTGGGCGAAACGGGGCGATTGGCTCGTGCATTACCATCCGGATGGCTCGCAGGACACCGTGGCGGATTTGAGTGCGCTTTCCGTGCATGTGATGATGGAGGATTCGTCGGGGACTCTTTGGGTGGGGACAAACAATGCCGGATTGATGAGGTTCCGGGACGGGAATTGGGCGAGGGTGCCGATCGAAGGGGGCGCGGTGTCGTCCGTCTTTGAGGATCGTGAGGGCGACATCTGGGTGGGGACACCGTCCTCAGGGGTGAGCCGTCTGCATGCGCGTCGGTTCCACCTGCGTCAGACGAAGGATGGATTACTCGATGACGACACCTTTTCTGTGTGCGCGGACAATGAGGGGAGGCTCTGGGTGGCCGGGCGCAACAACATGCTCGTGCGTGCGACCGACGCGACCAATCGCACGTTTACTGTTCCGAGCGGCTGGCCTGACTGGCCGAGGGGCATCATGACAGTCCATGCCGATCCGGCGGGCGGAGTGTGGGTGGGCACCGGGCGCGGCCTCTTGCACATGAGTGAAGGGACGTTTCGCCGTGAATCCTTGCTTAACCCGGTCACTGCGTTGCTGGTGGACCGGAATGGGACTTTATGGGCCGCGATTATCAAAGGTCCGCTCGTCCGTCGCCAGGCCGGGCAGGACCTCCGTATGCCTGAGACAGGCGGGTTGATCCGCGTGATTTGCCTGGCCGAAGATGCAGCCGGTCGGATCTGGGCGGGAACGGAGGATGGTTTGGTTTTCCAGAGATCAGGAGAGCAATTTGTCACGGTGCCATTACCTGGGGCTCAACCCGGAGACGGTATTCGGTTTATCGTTCCAGATGGCCCGGACACGGTTTGGATCGGCGCGTGGAGAGGCGGACTCTATCGCTGGCGGGACGGCCGGATCAGTCGCTTGCCAGGCGGCGCAGGCCTGCCCATTGATGACCTGCGTTCGCTGATCATTACGGCGGAGGATTTTTGGGTGGGCACGGCGAGTGGATTGCTGCGTGTGGCACGGGACGAGATCGAGTCTGTAATGGACGGACGTCAGCCTTCCCTTCACTGCATCGCCTATGGACGGGACGACGGGTTGCCTTCGACCGAGTTTTCACTGGGGTTTCGTGGGGCCACGACCCGGACGCCCGATGGCCATCTCTGGTTTGCCACCGCCCGCGGGGCGTTGGAAATTCTACCAAAAGAAAAGGCTTCGCCCAGCATCGCAGCGCTGCCGGTGTTGATTGAAACCGTGCGGGCGGGCGAGAGGGCGATGGCTGTTGGCGGAGATTCAAAATTAGTGATCCCTCCGCGTTCCGGTCCGCTGGAAATCCACTACACCTTGGCTCAGTTGAGCGCCTCGGAGCGTCTTCGGTTTCGCTATCGCTTGTCGGGCTTGGGGAGCGGCGAGTGGGTCGACGCTGATCGCCAAAGGACGGCGCTGTTTACCTATCTGCCGCCGGGAGACTATCGGTTTGAGGTCGCTGCCGCCGGGGCGGACGGAACGTGGTTGCCCACGACCGCATCGCTTGCCCTCACCGTCCGTGCCACGTGGTGGGAGACCAGTTGGTTTCGCTCGGTGGTCGGCCTGCTTGGCGCGCTCGCGTTGGCGGCGTTGGTGAAGTTCGCGGTGAAGCGCCGGATGCGCGCACGGATGCGCAAGTTGGAACAGGAGAATGCGCTGGAACGGGAGCGCACCCGTTTGGCGCGCGACCTGCACGATCAAGTAGGGGCGAGCCTCACGCACATCGCGCTCCAAGTGGAGGCGGCAACGAGTCCGGATAGTCGCGCCAGGCTGGCCGACTCCGTTCGCCAGACCGTGGATGATCTCGACGGAGTTGTTTGGGCCACGAACCCCATCAATGATACCCTCGATAGTCTGCTCCAGTATCTGGTGCGTTTTTCCTGGGACTTTCTAAAACCCGCGGACGTGCGGCTTCGCATCGACTTCCCGGATGAGGTGCCGTCACGCATTCTCCCTCCGGAGTTCCGTTACCATGTCCTTCTGGTGGTCCGGGAGGCGCTCAACAACGCCGTCAAATATTCTGCCGCCAGCGAAATCCATTTGGGCGCATCCTTCAGCTCGGCGGCCCTCACCATCACCGTTGCCGATAATGGCCGTGGCTTTGATCCGGCAAGCTGCGGGGCGGGTGGAAACGGACTGAGTAACATGCGCCAGCGGGCCGCAACCCTGAGTGGCGAGTGCCGGATCGACAGTCGGCCGGGAGCCGGAACCCGCGTTACCTTGATCGTGCCTTGGTTTTCCACCGGTTCCGTGCTACCAAAGTCCGTCGCCCCCTAATGCCCCTCCGTATTTCCATCGTAGAAGACGACCCTGCGGTTCGCAAAAGCCTGGCCTGCGTCATCCAAGGCAGCCCGGATTTTAAATGTTTGGGCGCCTATGGTTCCGCCGAGGAGGCCTTGTGTGAAGTTCCCCACCACCTACCCGATGTGTTGCTGATGGACATTGGTCTGCCGGGGCGCAGCGGCATTGAATGCACCGCCACACTCAAGGCCGCGCATCCTGGATTGCAGGTGTTGATCCTGACCACCTACGACGAAAGTAAAAGCATCTTCGAAGCGCTGCGTGCCGGCGCGAGCGGCTATCTGCTCAAGCGTTCGCGGCCGGAGGAATTGCTGAAAGCCATCGAGGAAGTGCATGCCGGCGGCGCTCCGATGTCCCCGAGTATCGCCCGCCTGGTCGTTTCGCATTTTCACCGGCTTAACCAGCCGGCGAACGAGGTGGAAAACCTTACGCAACGCGAGTTGGAGGTGCTGCAACAACTCGCCAAAGGGCTGCTCTACAAGGAAGTGGCCGAGAGCCTGGGGATTGGCATCGGCACGGTGCGCACGCATGTGGAGGCGATCTATCGCAAGCTCCACGTGCAAACCCGGACCGAGGCTGTGCTGAAGCTGTTTTCCAAATAGGCGGGCCGATCCCCGTTCAGCATGGTTGAAGGCCAAAAGTAGGCGAACGCGTTTTCCACATTCCCTTTTCGGAGGCTGGCGGTGATGGTCTCGATGCTGGACTTCATTGCGGCCGCAAGGAGCAAGCCAAGCCGCGTCCGCGCAGTTGGCGGAATACGACGCTGATTTCGGCGCGCCTCACTGGCCGAGCAATTTCTGACATCGAGCGGCGTGAGTCGTTACGGGAGCGACTTGGCTAGGAGATCCTTGCCCCTACTACGGAACAGCCTTCGGCGTTCCTCGGGACCGATGCCCGCCGTTGAGAGGTGTGACCTCTGATGTTCATCGGATGTTCAGGACCGCATCGATTAGACATTCTATGCGGTGCAGTGGGTGCCTTGAAGAGACCGACTGCATCTCAGCCTGTATCCCGAGTCTCCCTCATTCGGGTGCAAAAGACATCACTCCCCTATAATCGCAAACTTAAAATAGCATGAAACCCCCTAAAAATACCCTTCGACATCTCGGCTTTATCGCGCTCGTGTTCGCCGGACTTGCTTCCACCACCGCCCATGCCGCGATTGATACTTGGCAGGGCTCTGTCGACAGCACCGATTGGGCTACGAACGGCAACTGGACCTATTCAACCGGATCGGCCATCGCCTCCGGCGACTCCTTGGTATTTACCAGCGCGAATGCCAGCGGATCCAATACCCTGACGAACACGCTGGCTACCTCGTTTAACGTGGCGGGGATCACCTACAATTCTGGCGCGCTCGCCTACACGATGACGGGCAACGCCTTCAACCTCATTGGCGGCATCACCAACAACGGCGGCAACCTCCAGACGATCAACAACGCGATCACCTTGAGCAACGCGGCCCACACGTTCAATGCGGCGAGCGGGGGTATCACTCTGGGTGGGGCGATCAGCGGGACCACTATTCAGACCGTCACTTTCGTTGGTCCCGGCACGACGACCTTGAGTGGCACGAACACGTTCAACACCAAGAACGCCAATTTCAATGCGTTTATCGTGGGAGGAACCATCGTATCAGGAGTATCGACGGGGGGCAATGTTTCCATCACTGGCGCGACGACGGTGGACGGCACGGGATTTGGGGATTCTCGCGGTTTTCTCGACGTGCATGGAAACTCCACCATTACAATCCAAACGGGCGGCTCGCTTACGTTCAATGGATCGACCGGTGCCTCGAATAGCATTGTCGGTCAGAATTCCATCGGCACTTCGACGCTGTGGGTGAATGGCGGATCGCTCACGCTCAGCGCGAACCACGGATTCGCCCTCGGTAACAACCGCGCGGATGCCACCGGCGTGCTGACGATTTCCTCGGGCACGGCGACGATCGCCGCAGGTAGCACCACGTTGCAGGATCAGCGGAACTTCATCGCCATGGGCCGCGACAATGCGACCGGCATCATCAACCTCGATGGCGGCACTTTGGAGACCGGGCGCCAGTTCGTGCGCGACGGCAGCAGCGGCGGCACCGCCGGTAGCGGCACGGCGACGTTCAACTTCAACGGCGGCACACTCAAGGCGCTGGCCAATCAAACCTCCGGCAACGGCTGGTTCGAGACGGCCAACACGGGCAACTTCCGAGTCGTCACCACGACCGTGAAGGCAGGCGGCGCGAAGGTCGACACGAACGGCTTCAACGTAAACATCAATACGGTGCTCGCGCACGACAGCGGTCTCGGCGGCACTGCGGACGGCGGCCTCACCAAGTCCGGCACCGGCACGCTGACCCTCGGCGGTGCCAACACTTTCACCGGCGCGACCACCATCAATGGCGGCACGTTGGCGCTCGCCTCCACTGGTAGCCTCGCCAGCACGCAGATCACCGCCGCCAGCGGCTCGACCTTCGATGTCTCGGCGGTTAGCGGCTACACGGTGGCATCCGGCGTAACGCTGACCAACAACGGCACCGTCAACGGCGCTGTCACCGTCAACGGCACCCTCAACGGCTCCGGCACGTTCAACAGCGCGGTCACCGTCAACGGCTCGCTGAACCCCGGCAACAGCCCGGGCGTCCAGACCTACGCCTCCGGCCTGACCCTTGGCGCGGCTTCGGTTACCACCATGGAAGTCGCCGGTCTCGGCGGCGTGGCGGGCACCGACTTCGACTTCATCAACATCACCGGCGGCACGATGACCAACGATGGTTCCCTGGCCATCGTGGACTTCGGCGGCTTCGACATCAGCGCGCAGACGGGTACTTTCAACCTGTTCGACTTCGTGGCGGGTGCGGGTGACTTCGACACGGTGACGGTCGACGGCAATTCCCTCGCTTACAACGTGGGGACCGACGACTGGAGCGCAACCTCAGGCCTCGTCACCTACAACTTCGCGGAAGGCAATGGCGTGCTCTCCGTGACGGTGGTGCCCGAGCCAACGGTTGCTCTTCTGGGCGGCCTTGGCTTGCTCGGCCTGCTTCGCCGCCGCCGCGTGGCCTAAGCTTTTTTGGGTAGGTAAATCGTCCCGCAGGGCTTCGATGTGCTTTCGAAGCCCTGCGGGACATCACGACGCCTTCCGGCAGCGCCCGCCAATGAACTTTCGCGACTAACAGATCAAGTCGCTGGTCGGCCAGCCGCTCAAGGTTCGCCCCGGCGATCGTGTGGTCGAGCTGCCCACGCGCCGTGGCGAGTCCTACCGCATCGCGGCGATCTCGAATCTCCGCCACTCGATGGTCAGCCATGAGTAACCACGATCAAAACGCCCATGAGGGCACTCCGTTCTCCATGGCCGCGCCGACTCTTTGCTGCGCAACCTGAGAACCAAAAAACACCAACAAAGAACCCACAAAAAACCATGACGAAACACATCAGAACCTGGCTGGCGTCCTTGACGCTGCCATTCGCCTTCGGCGTGTCCCAGACGCATGCCTACACCCACCCCGGTGCCACGCTTAACCTCGCGGATCTCCAAGCCCTGAAGGCGAAAGTGGACGCCAACCAGGAGCCGTGGAAATCCGGCTACGCATCGCTCGCCGCCGGCACCTCCCTCACCTATCCCATGCGGGGGCCGTATGCGCAGGTCAGCCGGCAGGGAAATTACGACGGAAACCTCAACGAATGGCGCATCGACATGACCAACATCTCGAGCCTCGCGCGCATGTGGTATTTCACCGGCAACACCGCCTACGCGCAGAAGGCGCACGACATCCTGCTCGCGTGGGCGAACACGAATATCGAGTTTTCGGGCCAGGAATCGATGCTCGATCTGGGCGACTACGCCCCCAGGTTCGTGGGCGCCGCGGAAATCCTGCGCGGCACCTGGCCGGGCTGGACGGAGGCCGATACGACCGCGGTGAAGGCTTGGTTCGCCAATGTCCTTCAGCCCGGCGCCAATCCGTGGGGCGAAAGCATGTATGGCGCCGCGAACAAAGGGGCGCTGGCCCTCGTGGCCCAAGGGCTGATGGCGATCTTCTGTGACGACACCGCCACGCTCGACCGGGTCACGTATCAGGCCCGCACGCTCGCGCACATCGGCCTGCGCAGCTCCAACGACATCGGCATGCTCGGCGACTCCCTCCGCGACCAAGGCCATGCCCAGGTGCAGCTATACTCGCTGACCGTGCTTGCCGAAGCGCTCTGGAAGCAGGGCATCGACATCTACTCCGACTATAACAACCGCTTGCTCGCGGCCGGCGAATATTACGCGCGGGTGAACGATCTCTCCGTCGCCACGCCGTTTCTCCCCTTCGGCACCACCGATGCCTATTACCAAACCGACGTCACCAATCGGGGCTTTGGGGCTGGAAACACGGCCTTCAGCATCCTCTACAACGCCTATGTCGTCCGCAAAGGCATCCCGGCTCCCAATATGACCCGGAGACTCCGGGAGATGCCGGTGGACTTCATGTTCTTGAAGGATGCCGATCTCTCCACGGCCACGCCCGCATCCGCGCTGGCGATTCCCGCCACCACCTCGATCACCTCGGGATTCTCCGACGCCGAAATCGGGGGCGCTTCCCCCGCCGGCTATTCCTCCTACTCCGGCGGCATCTGGACGGTGGCGGGCCGCGGCACCAACATCTGGGGCTCAGGCGATAGTTGCCACTTTACCTATAAAGCGGTCACAGGCGACTGCGCCATCATCGCGAAAGTCGAGTCGGTCCAGAACACCCACCCGGACGCCAGAGTCGGCGTGATGATTCGCACGAGCCTCAGCACGGGCGCGCCCCGGGTCTGGATGGCCGTCACTCCCAGTAACCAGATTCAGCAAAACATCCAGGGAATCTCCGTGTATGGCGGCAGCAACTACGGCAATAAAATTACTGCCGGCATTTCCCAGCCCTCGTATTGGGTGAAGCTCGAGCGTCTCGGCAACATCGTCACCGGCTCTATTTCCCAGGACGGCACCAACTGGGCGGCTACCGAAGTCGGTCGCCTCGATAATCCTCCTGCCACGTGGTATGTCGGCCTGGTCGTCTGCTCGACGAACGGCGCTCTGAACACCTCCACCTTCAGCAACGTCCAGATCACCGGCGGCAACGGCGGCGCGACGGCCGTCATTCCCGCCGCGCCCGCCGCCTTCCTCGCTGCAGGGGGCGAGAATGCCGTCTCGCTACGCTGGCAGCCGTCCTCCGGGGCCACCAGCTACACGATCAAGCGTGCCACCACCAGCGGCGGCCCTTACTCGACCACCGTCGCCACGGGCGTCACCGCCAGCAACTATACGGACAAGACAGTGACCAACGGCACGACCTATTACTACGTCGTCACCGCGATCAATTCCGCCGGCACGAGCGTCAATTCGCCCGAGGACAGCGCGACGCCGTTCAGCCCGATGGTCAACATCGCCTTCGGAGGCACGGCCAGCTCCAGCATGGTTGGCGGCGTATCTTGGCAGCAACCCTACCAGGCCTTCGACTTCAATTCCGGATCCAGATGGCATAACGGCACCGGCTCCAACCCCGGCCCCACCGGCTGGCTGCGCTACGACTTCGGCGCGGGCAACGCGCAGACCCTGAAGCGCTACACGGTGGTCAGTGGCGACGCTGCTGACCGCGACCCGAAAACCTGGACCTTACAAGGCTCAAACGACGGTTCGACCTGGACGACGCTCGACACGCAGAGCAACCAGGCCTTCGTCAATCGTAACCATGCAAAGGTCTACAACATCGGAAACACCACCGCCTATCGCTACTACCAGATCGATATCACCGCCAACAACGGCGGCACCACGCTGACGATCGCCGAACTCGGCCTGTGGTCCGACACCGGCCGCACGATAGCGGACGGCACCTACCGCGTCATCAGCAAGAAGAGCAAGAAGGTCCTCGACGTCTATAACGGCGGCACCACCGATGGCACGAATGTCGATCAGTGGAGTTGGAGCGGCGGCAACAACCAGAAATGGACGCTCACCCACTTGGGCAACGGCCAATATCAGGCCCTGGGAGTTGGCAGCGGCAAGGCGCTCGAAGTTGGGGGCAACTCCACCGCCAATGGTGGGAACGTCCAAATCTGGTCCTGGGCCAATAGCAATAGCCAGAAATGGACCGTCACACCAACAGGCGACGGAAACTACAAGTTCCTGAACGTGAATAGCGGCAAGGCCGTCGACGTAAGCGGCGGCAGCACCGCCGACGGAGCCAACGTCCTCCAATGGACCTACAGCGGCTCTGATAACCAACAATGGCGGATCTCCATTGCTCCGTAACTCGTAACTAAACCCCGCCGCCCCGCGCTCCGATCAAAGGAGCGCGGGGCGGCCCTCTCTGCGACAGTCCCGCCAACTATCGCGGCCCTCGGAGCCAAGGGCCACGGCTGGAAACTGCGTGAGTTCGCCGACGGCGCCGACCTCCCCGAGTGGCGGTTACGCCGCCATCTTCGCTCGCTGAATCATGCACCCCATCCTCCCATTCAGGCCTTTAACGTCATGCCATCCCGTCCCCGCCTCCGCGTCTTCCCCGCCCAAGCCCTGAGCCTCCTGGTCGCCCTTCCCGCGTTCACCGCTTGCGCCGCTCTGCCGCCGCTGCCGCCGTTCCCTGCGATCCCCGCCGCCCAACCCGTGGACAGCGTGCCCATGGCCGACTCCACGTCCGCCGCCGAGGTGAAGCTCGACCTGCCCATCACCCCCGGGCCCTACGCACCGACCTGGGAATCCATTCAGAAAAACTACCCCGGCACCCCCACGTGGCTGCGCGAGGCCAAGTTCGGCATCTGGGTCCACTTCGGCCCGCAGGCCGCCGGCAAGAGCGGCGACTGGTATGCCCGCAGACTCTACTCCTCCGGCACCCCCGCCTATAAAAACCACCTCGCCAACTACGGCCACCCGTCCGAAGTCGGTTACAAGGAAGTCCTGCGTGACTGGAATCCCGTAAAACTCGACCCAGCCAAACTCGTCGAGACCTACAAAGACGCCGGCGCCCGCTACCTCATCATCCAAGGCGTTCACCACGACCAATACGACATGTGGGATTCCAAGTATCAGCCTTGGAACTCCACTCGTCTCGGCCCCAAGCGTGACCTCCTCGGCGAATGGAGCAAGGCCGCCCGTGCCGCCGACATCCGCTTCGGCGTCACCTTCCACCACGAATACTCCTGGTGGTGGTGGCAGACCGCCTTTGGTGCCGATGCTCCTGACGGTCCCAAGCCCGGCGTCCCCTATGACGGCCACCTCACCCTCTCCGACGGCAAGGGCAAGTGGTGGGAAGGCCTCGACCCGCGGCTCCTCTACGGCGTCGATCTCCGCGAATACAAGGGCGTCGTCAAAGCCGCCAACAGCCGGTCGAGTCTCCCCACTCCCGGCCTCTTTCAAAACCACGCCGCCTACGCCGAGTGGTATGCCACGTGGTGGGCCCTGCGCATGATGGACGTCGTCGATAAATATCAACCCGACTTCATCTACACCGACGGCACCGATCGCCAGCCCTTCAGCGGCGCAGGCACCGGCACCGGTCATAAATCCGACGCCATGCAGCGCGTCATCGCCGACTTCTACAACAAGACCCTCCAACGTCGCGGCAAGGTGGACGTCTTCAGCATCGTCAAGTTCCGCCCCAAGACCAACGGCACCGTCAACACCGCGGAAGGCAGCATCCATCCTGAAATCAAACGCGACCAGGACTGGATCGCCGAGACCCCCATCGGCGACTGGTTCTACGCCCCCGGCTTCACCAACAATTCAGGTGCCGTCATCCGCTACCTCCTCGAACAAGTCTCCCGCGACGGCAATGTCGGCCTCTGCGTTTGCCCGCTCCCCGACGGCTCGCTCGACGACAGCACCGTCAAGATGCTCAAGGAGACCGGCGAATGGATGCGCATCAATGGTGCCGGCATTTACGGCAGCAAAGCGTGGACCCGCCCCGGCGAAGGCGCCGATGGGAAACTCAACATTCTCCCCGGCGGCAAGATCGGCCGCAAACAGGCCGACCACCGCTTCGCCCCTTCGGACATCCGTTTCACCAGCGGCAAGGACGGCAACCTCTACGCCTACTGCATGACCGTGCCCGCGTCCGGCACCGTGTTGCGCATCACGTCCCTCGGCACCACCGCAAACCTCGCCGGCATGCCCGTCAAATCCGTCACCTTGCTCGGCTACTCCGGCTCGCTCACATGGAAACAGGAAGCGGACGCCCTCGTCGTCACCCTGCCCGATACCTCCGCCTTCAGGACCGCGCTCGGTTTCAAAGTCGAAACACAATAAACTCGCCGCGGCCGGGCACTTCGGTCGCGTCATCTCAACCTCGTTCGCCTAGCCCACTCCATTTTCTCTATGCGTCTCCTAACCGCCCTCCTCACCGCCACCGCCCTGCTGGCGTCGCTGGTATCCGCCGCCGAACAGCACATGAACTCGCACCCGGCACCTCTCGATTGGTTGAAAAACAAACCGGCCGGCCCGGGGGTTACCATCGACGCGCCCGCCAAGCTGTCCTCGGTGATCCACCCGGGCGAACGTTGGCCGGACAACCGTGGCCAACACATCCAGGCGCACGGCGGCGGCATCACCCAGGTGGGCGACACGTGGTATTGGTTCGGTGAGGACAGAGGCCACGAGACGACGGAGACCAAACCGCACGATCGCTACGTTTCCTGCTACGCTTCCCGGGATCTGATCCATTGGGAGTTTCGCAACAAAGTCGTTGGCGGGCCATCACCGGTGCCCGAGCTCAAGACCCCCTACGTCCTCGAGCGACCCAAGGTGTTCCACAATAAAAAGACCGGCAAATTCGTGATGTATGTGCACCTGGAAGACCTCAGATACAAATTCGCCCGCGTCGGCGTCTATGTGTCGGACACGGTGGACGGGAACTACACATTCGTGCGCGCCTTCCGGCCGCTCGGAAAAGAAAGCCGCGACATCGGTCAGTTTATCGACGACGACGGCTCCGCCTATCTTATCTTTGAATGTCGTCCGACGAAGGGCTTTTTCATCGCGAAGCTCTCCGCCGATTACCTCGATGTGGAAAAGGCGGTCTGTTTCATCAAGTCGCCGCTCGAAGGCGGCTCGCTGGTCCGCTACGACGGCCTCTATTACCTGATCGCCTCGCACCTCACCGGCTGGTTCCCCAATCCGAATCTCTATGCCACCGCCGAGCGCCTCCAAGGCCCTTGGTCGGAGTTCAAACAGATCGCGCCTCCGGAGACGAAGACCTACGGGTCGCAATCGAGCTACCTGCTGAAAGTCACCGGATCGAAGAAGACCTCGGTCATCTATATGGGCGATATCTGGAACCCAAAGAATCACGCGGACGGTCGCTACCTCTGGATGCCGCTTGAGATCGGCGGCGGCCAACTCCGACTGCCTCCGCCGAGACCGTGGACGATCAACGTCAAAACAGGCGAAGTCCGTATCAAGCCCGCTCAGAACTGACGATAAAGCGCCCCGTGATACAACTTGCCGCCGCCGCCCTCGTGGCAGCGGCTTTTGCCCCCCACGCCTCCAGAGTGCTCGCCGATCAGGTCGTCGACCAGGTTTGGGCCGGCCATCCCGTGGACTTCGCCTTACTCACCGAACGCGGATACCAATTCGATAGGCGAAGGCATGGGAAAAGCCGTTACAGTCGAGCGGGTGCTTACGACCAAAACCTCTCCGCATGACGCAACGACTTGAAGCGGGTGGCGGCCGCGAAGTAATGGAGGCGAAGGAAACCGCCGACATTTATATTTTGGATATTCGTATGCCGGATGGCGATGGCGTCCAGACGATCAAAGCGCTGCTCGCTCGCGATCCCGCCACGAAGGTGCTGGTGCTGACGACCTACGATAACGAGGAGGACATTTTCCAAGCGCTTGAGGCCGGTGCGCGCGGGTATCTGCTGAAGGACACCACGAAGGAAGAACTGATCGGGGCGATCCGGCAGATTCATCAGGGCGAGCGGCACCTGCCACCGAATATCGTTTAGCGTCTGGCGGAAGGAAATCGCGGCGGCGATGTTCATCGCGGAAGAAACGGTGAAGTCACACATGAAGTCGCTGTTTCAAACGCTGGGGGTTCATGACCGCACCGAGGCGGTGGCCGTGTCGATGCAGCGCGGCTTGATCCGGCTTTGAGTGCGTGCTCTCCCCTGATCGGGGGAGATTAAAATCCCTCCTTTCCGCCGTGGCCGTGGAGGGTGGGAAATGGTCTCATCGCGCGCCCTTGGTGCGGAGTCATAGGCTTTCGTTTCCGCGGCGAGATCCCTGCCATGAGAGCCTCGTTAACAAACGCCGTAGGCGGTCATGCTTCCCTGAGAATTGGAATCACGCGAGACCGACAAGGAAGGGTCGCTCAATCCACACCTTAGGCAACCTCATCTTATTTAGCCATGAAACCCAAGAGTCCTTATTGCTAGGTGGTTCGCTCGCAACCGCCTTCAGGCAAACGCCCACGCTAAACTTCCGCCGAGTTCAAACCGGAATGGAACTCGCTCGCCAACTATCAGGAAGCGCCGGATTGGCGCCGCGACGCGAAGTTCGGAATCTGGGCGCATTGGGGACCTCGATGCGAGTCAGGCGGCGGGGACGAGAAGGGACAGCGAGCGGCGGAGGTGCATTGGGGATTGGGTTGAAGATTCGGAGGCTGGTGAAAGGTCGATCGGCTCCAAAACCCAACAATGGTCTTCAGACCAAGGGCCAAAAACCCACTCATACTAAAAAACCCTTATGAAGTACCCTGCCGGGTTTCTTTGCGCGGCTGCTGTCCTCGTGGTTGTCTGGGCGGATGGATTGCTTGAATGCGACACCGCAAAACAGACGACACATCCCAGCGGTGAAAAACCGTCAAGCGGGCAGGCTAATACCGTTGCCCGTGCTGTCGATCCAGCCCGGGCGCTGGCCCAGGCATTCACGCTCGGAGAACGGAGCGAACGCGAAAATCGCATCCGCGACCTGCTCTCCGCATGGGCCGCGCGGGATGCGGAGGCGGCGCTGAGATGGGTTTCGGCGCTGGAGAACCCCGCCGCCCGGCGTTCCGCCCGCTCCACCGTTTGCCTGGCGCTGGCGGAAAAAGATCCGCGCCGGGCCGTTGTGCTCGCGCTTGCCCAGGGCGCGGACGAAGACGACGACTCCGGATTGCTGGAGTGCCTGACCATGCAGTGGTGCGAGAAGGAATGCGCGATTGTCGTCGATTGGGTGCGCGAACAGCCGCCGGGCGAATGGCGGGAGCGCCTGTTGTCGAGAGCCTCATTCGTGCTCTCCAAATCCGATCCGGCTGCGGCGGCGCGTCTTGTTGCCGGCTTGGAGCCGGGAAACCTGCAGGACGAAGCGGCCATGGCCGTGCTTCACCAATGGGCGCTCCAGGACTCCGCCGCCGCGCTCCGGTGGGCGGAGGCCTTTTCCGAACCCACCCTTCGCGAGCGTGCACTCTCGGAAATCTCGAATCTCCGCATGCTGACGACTTCCCTGAAAGACGTTCAGTAGCCGGATCAAAATACCCTCGTGAGAGGGGTTCACCACTCTCCCAGGCCGCACGGGGCCGTTTCCCCATGCAAACCTGAGAACCAAAAAAACACCAAAAACCCTTATGAACAGACAGATCAGAAACTGGCTGGCGTCCTTGACGCTGCCATTCGCCCTCGGCCTGCCCCAAGCGCACGCCTACACTCATCCGGGCGCGCCCCTAAGTCTCTCGGATCTCCAGGTCCTCAAGGCGAACGTGGACAACAACAAGGAGCCGTGGAAATCCGGCTATGCGTATTTGGCGTCCAGACCGCAGTCCCAGCTCAGCTACACCATGCAGGGGCCCAAGACGATCGTGAGCCGCGTCCCCCATGTGAACCGCAACGAGTGGTTCAGCGACATGACCGCGGTGTGGAATCTCTCGCGCATGTGGTATTTCACCGGCAACACCGACTACGCGCAGAAGGCGCGCGACATCCTCATCGCGTGGGCAAACACGCAGACTGAGTTTTCTGGCGGCGAATCGATGCTCGATCTCGGAGACTTCGCCTACATGTTCGTAGGCGGCGCGGACATCCTGCGCGGCACCTGGCCGGGATGGACGGCGGCCGACACGACCACGGTGAAGGCTTATTTCGGCAACGTGCTTCTGCCCGCCACCAATCCGTATGGCGAAAGCATGTTCGGCGCGGCGAACAAAGGTGCGCTGGCCCTCGTCGCCGGCGGGCTGATTTCGATCTTCAACGACGACACCGCCAAGCTCGACACGATCACGTATCAGCTTCGCACGCTCGCGCATATCGGCCTGCGCAGTTCCAACGACATCGGCGTGATCGGCGACTCTCACCGCGACCAAGGCCATGCCCACGGGCAGCTTGTCTCGCTGGCCATGCTCTCAGAAGCGCTCTGGAAGCAGGGCATCGACGTCTATTCCGAATACAACAACCGCCTGCTGGCCGACGGCGAGTATTTCGCGCGGCAGAACGACCTCGTCACCACGCCGACTCTTCCCTTCGGCACCACCGATCAGTATTACCTCGGCGACTGGGGGACTCCCGGCTGGGGCGGCGGAAACACGATGCTCAGTATCCTCCACGGCGCCTATGTCGTCCGCAAGGGCCTCCCTGCCCCTTATATGACTCGGAGACTCCAGGACATGACGGTAAATGAGCACAGCTTCATGTTCATCAAGGACGCCGACACCTCCGCGGCGACGCCCGCGGCCGCGCTGCCGATCCCCGCCACCACCTCGATCACCTCGGGGTTCACCGACGTCGAAATCGGGGGCGCCACCCCCACCGGTGTGGCCACCTACTCCGGCGGGACTTGGACGGTGCAGGGCGGCGGCGCGGAAATGTGGAGCACCTCGAACGACAGCTGCCACTTCACCTACAAAGCGATCACCGGCGACTGCGCCATCATCGCGAAGGTCAATACGGTCCAGAACACCAGCCTTTCCGCCAAGGCCGGCGTGATGATCCGCACGAGCCTCAGCCAAGGCGCTCCCCGCGCCTGGATGGCCGTCACTCCCCGCATCCAGTTCGAGCAAAACATCCAGGGCCTCGCTGTGTATGGCGGCAACAACTACGCCAATAAGGCCTACAACATCGGAACGCCCACTGCCTCGTATTGGGTCAAGCTCGAACGCCTCGGCAACATCATCACCGGTTATGTTTCTCCCGACGGCACCAACTGGGCGGCCACCGATGTCGGCCGTCTCGATAATCCTCCGGCCACGTGGTATGTCGGCCTGGTGGTCTGCTCGGCCGCCAATGGCACGCTGAACACCTCCACCTTCAGCAACGTCCAGATCACCGGCGGCAACGGCGGCGCGCCAGTCGTCACTCCCGCCGCGCCCGTCGCCCTCCTGGCCTCGCCGGGCGAGAATGCCGTGCCGCTGCGCTGGCAGCCGTCATTCGGAGCCACCAGCTACACGGTCAAGCGCGCCACCTCCAGCGGCGGCGCTTACTCGACCGTCGCCTCGGGCATCACCGCCAGCAGCTACACGGACACGACAGTGGCGAGCGGCACGACCTATTACTACGTCGTCACCGCGATTAACTCCGCCGGCACGAGCGCCAATTCGCCCGAGGACAACGCGACGCCGATCAGCCCGATGGTGAACGTCGCCTTCGGCGGAGCGGCCAACGACAGCAACAACAACCCGAACGGCAGCGAGGGCGCCGCGAAGGCATTCGACCGGATCGGCTCGAAATGGCTCTGCTCGGCGGTGAGCTGGCTGCAGTATGACTTCGGCTCCGGAGTCACGCAGACGATCAAGCGCTACACCGTCACCAGCGCCAACGACGTGCCGGCGCGCGACCCGAAGGACTGGCAGTTCCAGGGCTCCAACGACGGCTCGACCTGGACGACGCTCGACACCCGCAGCAACCAGAGCTTCGCCGCTCGGTTCAAAGTAAACACCTACAATATCGGCAACAACACCGCCTACCGCTACTACCGGCTGAACGTCACCTCCAACAACGGCGACGGCTCCACGCAGCTCTCCGAGCTCGGCCTCTGGTCCGATACCGGCCGGACGCTTCCGGACGGCCCCTACCGCGTGTTGAGCCGCAAGAGCCTCAAGGCGATCGGCGCCGCCACTACCACCAACGGCACGGAGCTCGACCAGTGGGACTATTCCGGTTCCAACAACCAAAAGTGGACCTTCGCCGACCAAGGCAACGGTCAGTATAAAATCACCGGCGTCGGCAGCGGCCGGGCGATGGATGTGGCGGGCATCAGCACCGCCAACGGCGCGAAAATCACCCTCTGGGACTGGCTGAACGCCAATAATCAGAAGTGGACCGTCATCCCTGTCGGCAACGGCAGCTTCAAGCTCACCGCCGTCCACAGCGGCAAGGTGGCCGACGTAACCGCCGGCAGCACCGCCAATGGCGCCAAGATCATCCAGTGGGACTACCTCGGAGCCAACAATCAGCAGTGGCTGATTTCCATTGCTCCATAACGCGCCCGAGCTTGGCACTCAGCCGGGCATGCTTGAGGGGGAGAGCCGGATTCATCGTGTGTGAATCCCAAGCTCTCCTGGCCGACCTCCACTCCGAGCCCGACAGCTATAATTTCCGTCCCGCTGTGAATCCGTCTAACACTACACTATAGATGCTCCGCTTTCTGACAATGATCCTAATTCTGTCGGTCATCGTCTGTCCATGCAGGGCCGGGAGTCCCGCGTTGACGACAGTCGCGGAAATTCGCGCGCAGCAGGACCTCTCTGCCAACAACGCTTGTGCGCTTTCATTGACTGGCGTCGTGACCTTGGTGGATGCGAGTCGGAACATGATCGTCCTTCAGGATGCGACCGGCGCGGTGGCGCTGCATCCGGATTCGTCGGACATTTCCGTGCGGGCCGGCCAGCGAGTTTCGCTGAAAGCATCGGCCTGCGCGGCTTATTTCGCCAGTCTTCCCGGATTCCCGTTTCAACCCTCGGGCCGGGATATTCGCGCCTTGTTCGAAGCTCCGGAAAATGAGGGGAACTTCCGTTTGACGCGCATGCGCGGCTGGCTGCATCCACCGGTCACAGGCAATTATACCTTCTGGATCGCAAGCGACGATTCGTCGGAGTTGTGGTTGAGCACGGGCACTAAACCGGCGCAGGCGCGCAGAATCGCTTTTATGTCGGGGTGGACTGACCGGCACAATTGGTCACGATTTCCCTCCCAACGCTCTGAGGCTCTGTTTTTGGAAGCGGGGAAATCTTATTATATCGAGGCGCTTCAGGAGCAGGAGTCGGCAGAAAGTCATCTGGCTGTTGCGTGGGAAGGACCGACGCTGAAACAGTCGGTTATCGACGGGCGTTTCCTTGTTCCCTGGCGGGGGGCGGCCGAGGGCCCGCCAGCGGGTTCGGATTCCGGCACGGCCCAAGGGATTTCGCGGGAATTCTGGACCGACTATTCGGTGGGCACCTTGGTGCCGTTCAAAGCCAGAAGGGCGGCCGAAGTGGGACTGACGGTGCACGAGAT
>Ga0307408_100000314_pt1 | contig 46409 bp, 34 predicted proteins | sample 322Cmetagenome_FD_202116 | JGI IMG/M metagenome (GOLD analysis project Ga0307408, IMG submission 202116) | Maize rhizosphere microbial communities from greenhouse at UC Davis, California, United States - 322HYB-C-3 | ecosystem: Host-associated > Plants > Roots > Rhizosphere > Soil | place... | reverse complement strand
TGCGCGCAAAGTGATTGAAGAGTCAGAGTATTTGCCCACGCTGCACCGTATGATTCGCGCCTGCCAGGGCGAGCCTGGCAAATTCGGCTTGGTTGATGCACATCAAGCCTATGTAGAAGCTTGTCGCGCACCCAGCCCGAAAGCAGCTTATGCATGGAGCCATCCGGCGGTGTATCACGCAGGTTGTGCGAGCGACTGGTATTTTTTAACCACTAATACCGAGAAAGTCGCCTTCCCGATTTTTGAGCGGCACTATTTGAAATTGTGTGAGCGGGTGATGAACGGTGCGGAATTACCCGCACCTAATGTGCCCGCACTGCCGGAGACAATTGAGCGGCCACTCAGTAAAGAAGAAAACGCAAAACGTATGGAAGAGTTGCGCAAACAACTCGATTTATAATTCACCCGCTTTTTTATTGTTACTTTTTGGATAACCCGCTTTATGAACAAGAACGCATCGCAGTGGCTGCTGGGCTTTTTACTGGTGGCCTTCCCGCTCGCCACCTTGGTATTGGTACTCGCGCTGGCCAGTATCCCCGCGCAACAGCTTTTTATGGACCAGGATGAACTCACCAGCAGCACCCTGCTGCCAGACTTTGCCGCCATCGAACAAACGCCTGAGCGCAAAGCGCAGTTCCTGGACATGCTGCGCCCGATGATCGCGGAAAAAAATGCAAAATTATTAAAATCCCGTGAACGTTTGTTAAAAATAAAAGCCGAATGGGATGCGTCGCAAACTATCTCCGGTGTGAATAAACGCAACCTCGAAAAACTGCGTGAAAAATTTCATGTGACTTACGAAACCTATCCGGATGATGCCAAAGCCGTTGATATTTTGTTACTGCGTGTGGATGCCATTCCACCGGCAATGGTGATGGCGCAGGCAGCGGTAGAATCCGGTTGGGGCACTTCACGCTTTGCCGAAGAGGCGCACAATTTATTTGGTCATTGGTGTTACAAACCCGGCTGCGGCATAGTCCCCAGCAAACGCCCGGCGGGAGCCAAACACGAAGTTAAGAAATTTAACAATGTGGAAGAGTCGATTACGGCATACTTCAACAATATCAACACCCATAACGCCTATCGCCCCTGGCGGCAGTTGCGCGCGCAATTACGCGATGCACCGCAACAATTTACCGGCAGTGCTATGGTGGCCGAATTGGGTAAGTACTCCGGGCGCGGCAGTGCTTATATTCATGAATTGCGCACCGTTATTCGCAGCAACAATCTGGAATAATGCGCAGCCAAACCGCTAACAATCACTACAACATCACACAGCAAGGAATACTTATGTGTAAACGATTGGCACTAGTTATCAGCGCACTAAGCGGCCTCGCCAGCTTGGGCGCACAGGCAGATAGCCCACTGGCATTTCACGTATCGGGGCAAGGGGTCTACACCCAGGTCAAAGCAGCGAGCGAAAAACTCTCACCCTCATTGTTCCAACTTAAAGCGGGCATCGAATTTACCGATGGCATGCTGGACGGTATCGGTTTGCAAGGCATGGTTGCAGCACCTATGAGCGATGACAAGGCCAATGAGTTAACACTGGAGATCGCCCAGCAGAGCGGGATCTATCTCACGCTGACCAATCCTGATACACAACCAGAAGATTTGAAAGTGAGTATTTTGCTCGGTTATGCATCGACTGAAATCGAAACCAATTTGCCTAGCCTGGGAGAAAACGGGCGCAACAAAGACACCTTTTCTGACTTCAGTTACGGCATCACCTTGCAAGATCGCGTTATAGAAGGCAAACCCTTCTATTGGACTCTCGATTATTTGCGCTACTACAACGATGACAATTTACGTGTTGATGGCCTCGGCCTGGGAGTTACCTATGCGTTCTAAAGGAATACATTTTTCACTCGCCCTGCTAGTAAGCATGGGCGCTTTCGGCTTGAGCGGTTGCGGCGGCGGTGATGGTGACAGCGCGCGCGTTGCGCAAACCGTTGATGCCAGTAAAAACGGTGTCACCAACATTGCGCTTGCCGATACATCCACAGATGGCTATGTACACATCAATGGCAAACTGCAATTTAATTTGATCGGAACCGATAACACCGGTAAAGAAATCAATTTAAACAACAAAGCGACCTGGACTCTCAGCGACAAAAGTCTCGGTAGCGTTAAAAACGGCTTGTTCACTGCTGCAGGAAAAATGGGAACAGGATTGGTGTTGAGCGCATCCTACGCCGGGCTGCCAACACAAACCCAGGACATAGTGTTATCCGACGCAAACCTGACCGAAATAGTGGTATCTCACCCCACCGGCGTCGTTGACGTTTGCAAAAATACAACATTTGTTGCCACAACCACATTCTCTGATGGAAAAAGTTACGACTACCCGCTGACCTGGGCATTGGCCGACAGTGCAAGCGCCGAGTTTGCCAGTTTTGCCGACGAAACCAAACCCGAGCTGAGCACCAAAAAAAGCAGCGTCGTTAAAGTGGTTGCACGCGGCAAAGATACCGCCGACAAAATCATCACGTCCAACGAGCTGCCATTTACCATCGACAACTCACTGACCAAACTGACGCTCAAATCCAACAAATCGCTGGAAATGCGCCAGGGGCAAACTGCCACACTGACCGCAACGGGCGACTATAAAAATTCAGCTTCGGCAGATATCACCAAAAACGCCTCATTAACCAGCAGCAACCCCGCCGCATTAACCGTGAACACAACAACCGGTGTGATCACTGCCGAGAGCGGCAGCTTCAATGGTACGGACGTTACCGTCACTGCAACTTGCGATGGCATTCCGAGCACGCTCTCAATCAAAGTGACTAAACCAGAAATACAAAAAATGGAAATTGTGGCTAAAGACAGCACTACCGCCACCGAATCGCTTTCTGTTTCTGTTGGCGGCAATGTTGAACCGAGAATAAAAGTTACCTACCCATCCAGTGCGGCAACAGATCCTGAAATTTATTCTGGCACCAATACTCTGTGGGAAATCTCCAACACATCTACGGGGTATGACTCAAGCAAAGTCACACTCGATTCAAAAACTGGCAAAATTACCATCAGCAGCTCGCTGATTGTGGATACCAGTATCACGGCAACCTTGTCGGCCAAACTGCTGGACAGTGACAACAAAGTCATGACCGGCAGCGATGGCACTGAACTGAGAGACACCATTCAGCTGACGATTAATCGTTAAATATTCAGGTAATGTAAAAACAAAAGGCCGCAATCGTTGCGGCCTTTTGTTTTTATACACCCCCATCCCTGCTGTTGACAAGCCTTGTGCCGCCACCTATAAACACTTACCGCATTATCAACACAGCGCTCTTCACAAAAAAATGTTGAATTCAGCGATTATTTTAAGCACCTATAAAAAAACCATTTTACGTGCGAAATTTGTTGGTGGATTTTTAATGCAATAGGAAAAAAATAATTTTCCAAACTCACGCTAAAAAAAATAAATAGAAAAAACTTTTCAGTTTTAAAACCTGTATCACACTTATAACAAGATCGGCCTATCAACCACCATTTAGCTATTTTTTTATCGCATGCCAATTCTGGTAGGGATTCGTCATGCCGAAAAATGGCTTACTTTATTGCAATTCAACAAGGAGCTTAATTGTGAATTTAAAAAGTTTATCGCTCTTATCAGCAGCGGGAATGTTGATGACGTACACCGTCAATGTAAACGCACAATGCGAAGTCAAATACTCTATCAACTCTAACTGGGGCAATGGCGCCACACTCAGTGTAGACATCGTCAATTACGGCGCCCCAAAAACCACCTGGGAATTAGCATGGAATTTTTCCAATGCAGAGAAAATTTCCCAGTTATGGAATGGCGCCCACACCCAGGCAGGGCAATCAGTACGCGTTAAAAACGCTGCATGGAATGGCAGCATCAACACTAACCAATCGATTAACTTCGGTTTTAATCTATCTTTTCCCAACGGTACTAATCTCATCAAGCCAACAGAGTTTTTACTGAATGGTGTCAAATGCCTGGGGAAAACCAGTTCTAGCGCATCCAGCAGTAAAAGCTCAAGTAGCTTTAGTTCGTCCAGTAGCGTGAAATCTTCCAGCTCTGCAATTTCCTCCAGCAGTGTAAGATCTTCCAGCTCTGTTATCTCTTCTAGCAGCCAGTCTTCCAGCTCCGTATTTTCGTCCAGTAGCAGCCTGCGCTCTTCCAGTAGTGTGTCTTCAAGCTCTTCATCAGTGCCGCCGCTGGCAAACTGCACAGACAAGCTTACCTACGGGCCGCGCTTACTGCGTGTATTAACCCGCGCTGAGTACAGCAACAGTGTGCGCGATCTGACCGGCGTAAACATTGCAATCGATTTACCTGGCAGCCTGGATTTTTTATTGGCCAACACTTACGTCAATGGATTTGAAAACAATACGCAGGAAATTATCAGTAAAACTGTGCAACGAAATTTTGTGAGTCTGGCCAATCGAATTTCCAGCCAGGCTGCGGCGACAAACTTTTCGGGTTTCCTGAATTGCTCTGGATTAACGGCGCAACAATGTGCTGACACATTCACACACGAAAAACTGACGAATATTTTCCGTCGTCCCGCAACTGCGCTGGAAATTCAGGAATATCGTTCACTATTTGCAGATGCCACTACCACTGAGCAGATTACCCAAGCGTTACAATTGGCGTTAAGCACCGCGTTGTCCTCTCCGCAATTTTTGTATCGTCAGGAAACCGGTATAGCCGTGAGTGATATTCGCGCTGGCAACACCGGCGCAACCTTACCCACGCAAGCAATTGATAATGACAGTTATGTACTGACTCCCTACGAGCTGGCCTCGTTCCTCGCATTTACATTCACTGGCAGCACGCCCGATGCAGAGTTGCTCAGCGCCGCAAAAAATGGCGGACTGACAACAGATGCGGCGATTGAAGCAGAAGTTAATCGTTTACTCAGCAAAATCAGTGCACGCGCGCACTTTGGCAGATTTGCCAGTCAGTGGCTGGAAGCGGGTGCAAGCAGCACCAACCTGTTTCCGGTAACGGTGACGGGTTTCAATGCCAAGGTAGATGAATCCATGCGCATGGAAATGCAGGAATATTTCACTCACATTGCGTTGGATGAAGCGGGGCCATTTAGTAAATTACTGGCGAATAACTACGGCATAGTGAACGAAACGCTGGTGAATTTTTATGGCCTGGGCAGCGTTATCGTTAATCAGGACAAGTTCACCAAAATCAATTTTCCCAGCAACATACGCCAGGGCGGCCTGTTAACCAGCGGCGCTTTTATTGCCAGCAAAAGTTCCATGACTGAACCTTCGTCACACGTTCTTGCGCTAGCAATTCGCAACCGCTTGCTGTGCCAGAATGCCTACAGCTACAACTTACAAGATACACCGGAGTGGCGAGATAACCCTTTCTTACAAGTGGGTTATGCCTATCAAAATCTCGATGCGGGTAGCCGCCGACGCACGCACAATATGTATGACGTCCCTATTAATTCCGCAGGCGTGTTTACCGGAATTACCAGCCCTACCGATGGAGCCAGTATTGCGTTTGCGAATGCCGAAGACCTCGCACAAAAAATCTCTACGCTGGATGCAGTTCGCTACTGTTTTGTCGAACACAACTTCCGCGCTGCGTTCGGCACGGGAACACAATATTTTGACCCGACCAAAACGGGAGCTACAAGGTTATCCGCTGCAGAACAATCTGATTATGCCTGTGAAAAAGATCGCCTGGATTACGCGCTAACCAGTAACGGTAATAACGTCCGCGCACTGCTGAAACGTTTAGGCAGTTTGCACGCCGTGCGTTATCGCAAAGACCGTAGCCAATAATTTTCACACATTCACTTTGTGACTTAAGGAAGGTTTCAATCATGAAAACCCAAGAGAAAAATATTCACAACAATCGTCGCCAGCTTTTAAAAATGATGGTTTCTGCACCATTCATCCATACCGGATTGCTCACAGCGGGTGCAGGATTTGCCCACACTGCGCGTGCAGCAACATCCGTTAAAAATGTTATTTTTGTATTTATTCCCGGTGGCGCCCCTGGTGGGGCAAGTGCGACCATAACACCCGATGCCGCATTTAATTTAAAGGCTGCTTCGGCGCCCCTGGAACCCGTAAAAAATGAGTGCGTATTTTTTTCCAATACGTCCATGGACGGTTTTGCTGGCCACGGTCTTCCACAAACTTCCCTGGGAGGTTTAACCAAGGCGCCAAAAACGATCGACCTGGCATTGGGTGATGCACTGGGTGGAAATACACCGTTTAAATCCATCCAGTTGGGAGTGCTATCGCGTGACACGTCCATTTCTGCCGTCGGCAATTGGACCCGGACACCTGTAATTACCGACCCGGCGCGCGCCTTTGAGATTTTGCGTACCGGATCAGCGTTATACGGCACGGGATTTAATCAACAACAGAAACAATTCGACATCAATTTAAAGGCAGTGCAGCAGCTACAACAACAATTGGGTAATTTTGCGGGCGCACGTTTGCAGGCAAATCAGGATGCAATCACCCAGTTGCAAGCAGAGCTTTCTCCCGAAGGCTTTGGCCCCGGTTGCGACCTGCAACAGCAAAGCTGGCCTGCAGAAAGCATCAACCCAAATGACGGCCAACAATTCACTCGTTTGTGGGAATTACAAACCAACAACGCAGTGACAGCCATTAAATGTGGATTGACTCATGTGGTCACACTGTTGATGGGCAATGATGAGGAAGATTTCGTCGCGACCGGATTTAATTATTCCTACGCTACAGCAGCCAATGCGTTTCCTAGCCACCGCGAATTTATTGCCTACCGCGCCTACCTAAGCCAAAGGCTCACCCATTTAATCCAACAACTGCAAACAACCACGGATATCAATGGAGTGCCATTGTTGGATTCAACGTTGGTCGTGCAAGTCACTAACATGGGCGATACCAGTGTTAATACAAGCTACGACGCACCGTTTATGATTGCCGGTGGCGGTAGTGCAATTCGTCGCGGCCAGGTTGTGCGCGCGCCATTGCACTCGCAAGTGTTGGATACGGTTGCGCAGGCGATGGGGCTCTACGGAACTATTGCACCCTATAGTGCGGCAGGGCCAGTGGCAGGTGTAGTGGTATAAAAACCTTATGGCAATAAAAAAACGGAGCACATTCAGGCTCCGTTTTTTATTCATCCGGTTAACACACCGGATGGATTAATCCTGATATGCCCAGTGCCCCTGTTGGTCTGTCACCAACCACTGCTGCGTGTACCAAAAAAATCGCCCTTTTTCACCCGCATAGGCGGTGCAGTTGTAGCGGGTGCGCCCGGGTTTGAGCGGTTGCTTAGCTTGCACCCAGAGTTTATTGCCAATAATTTCAGTGGTAATTGCCCCCTGCCCGGTGGCGAAACAATTTATTTTTTTCAGCAAGCCGGGATCTTCTAACTCCAGCACCAACCAGGGTTTAGCACCCGCTTTTACAATCAGGTTTTCTTGTAGCGTTTTTTTATCAATATAAAAATTCACTGTTTTTGTCGGCATCGGGCGCGTGTTGACTTTCATGATGAAATCATCGAGTTCGGTAAAACTGCCACCAAAAGGAAATCGCGGTACCGATTGCAAATCCCCTTTTTCATAGAGCGCACCCGATTGCTGGCCAAACGCGATGTAGCCCAGTTTTTTGGCGATCTGTTGTACATCCACATCATATTCGCCAAAAGGATAAGCCAGAATTTTTGGCGCACTGCCTATTTCCTGCGATATTTTCTGTTGTGCGCTGGAAATTTCTGCAGCGATACGTGTGCGCCATTGTTTTAGCGTCTCATTTTTTTCGCGGCGCGGTAAATGATTGTGCCGGGTGGTGTGGTTCGCAATAGTGACGCCGTGGTTGGACATCTCACGCAGTTGATCCCAAGTGACAAATACCTTCCCGGTACCCACCGAATCGGTGTTGACAAAAAACGTGAACGGCCAGCCGCGTTTTTTTAAACGGGGGAATGCGGAGTCATACACTGACACATAAGAATCATCGAAACTGATAGCGACAGTTTTATCAGGAAGACTTTCGCCCTTGCGCAATTTTTCGGTGAGTTCTTGCAGCGGCACAATCGTGAAATTATTTTTTTCCAGGTAATCCATCTGCGCTTCAAAATGCGCGGGGCTGATACTGGTTGATTTGGGTGTGGAATCGCTGACGTGGTGATACAAAATAACAACAGCAGCCTGCACACCAGTTGCCAGAAAAATACTCGCCACCAGAAACAGCCGTGCCATTAACACATAGCCAGATTTGGTTTTTTTCATTTGTATCACCAGATTATTTATTGCTGCGCACGAATCTCGAAGGGGAACTCAGCCATCTCCTGTTTGCGCGCAATACTGAATTCGATTGTTGCCGGCCGCTGCTTGATGGGTAATTCAACTTGATTCACACCGAGGTTAGAGCGCAATTCCGCGGCTTGGCTCACGGGCTGACCGCTGTCATCCAATGCAGTGATAGCCATAAGCTCGGGAAAACTGCCGTGAATATCAAATAACAAGCGCCCCGCTTCCCAGCGCGCCAATTTAAATGAGGAGTCCGCACCATTCCACTGCATGCCAAACTGGAAGGGCAATTGGATTGCAATAGGATCAGATGCTGCCAAAAATACCAGCTTACCCCAGAAAGCAATTACGTCGCTCACACCTAAATCCTGCCCACGCAAATCCAGTTGCCCACGCAACCAGGGCTGCGCCGGATCAGCCTGAAATTTTCCCTCTGCCCAAGTACCGCCCGCATGTTCCAGCGCAACAGGCGCCTGAAAATTCACGGAATGGATATTACCGGCCGAATCCTCTACTTCAGTAATAAAAAACCGCGCGGCACTGAGTTGGCGAGTAAGCGGATGTTGGTTGCGCAGATAAATATCGGCCATTAACGATAATTGCTGCGCCTGGATATTCATTTGGTTTACCGCAATTAGCGCCGGCCCTGCAACGATGGTTTGCTGTGGGGCCTGGTAGGGATACTGGACATCCGTTGGTGGAGAATCTTGTTTAAGCGCAGTCAATGCTGTTGCCGTTAATAATTCCGGCGCAGGCTTTTCCTGTGCAAAGGTTTGCTCCAAGGGTTGAATACGGCCAAAGCTGAACGGATAAATTTGTTTTTCCATTTTGCTCGCCACAATCACTTCAGCGGCAGCGATACTACCTTGCACGTCAATACTGGTGGTCTCTCCCGCTGCAAAAAAATTGGTTCCGCGCATCGCATTGGTTGTCGCCAACACTTTGCCTTCTGCATTTAGTGCATTTACCTGTAAGAGCGCTTCTCTATTACCTGAGTGTTGAAAATATAAACGGCTCGGGCCTGCTGACAGGAAGCGCAATTGCATCGCATTCAAATTAATCACTTTACCAGCCAAAGGTAAATCCACTTTTACACGCTCGACGTTAAGCGGCACGCTGTAGCTAAGTTCACCTTTAATTGCGCCAATCGAGGAAAGAGCAATATTTTCCGGCAGCAGAATTTTTTTTGTCCCCTGGATACCGATGTAGGAAATGGGTTGTCCCTGATCAAGAAACGCGCCGTCGTACACCATGTCGATGTTGGCCACACGCCGCACACCCGTTGCATCGCAGCTACCCGCCGCCAGTAACGACTGATCCTGATGATCAACGATATCGAGAATACGCAATTGAATAGGGTCTGCCTCTTTGCCGAGATTCGGTAAATTAAAGGCGCTGACATCCAGCGTTATCACAGTACCTTCTGCAGTCGCTTCAATGCTGCTAATTCCCACCCCAAAAGGGCCTGCACTGGTTTGCGCGGTAAACGCCGTATTCAAATGTTTGTTGAGCGCAAAATCAGGCAAGGTTGGCGAGGGTAACTCACTAAACGCACGCGGTTTTTCATCGAGCCGCTCCTCTGCGATTACCGGTGGGTTATCACTCATGGCAAAGGTTCGGGCCAATAAAGAGTTAACCCACAATTGTAATTGCGGCTGTAACTGCTCATCGAAAAATACCGAAGCCTGTAATTGCTGCTCCAACTTGGTGAGTTTGATCCGCTCATAAATGGATAAGGTTTCTGGCCAATCCTGCACCATGGTATTTTTTGCATTGCTGAGCAGCGGAGCTATAGCCTTTTCAGCTGCGTTAATAAATTCTTGATTAGCACCTACCATGATTGCATTAAATTTCAGCACCGGCGGAAATAACTGCGGCGCCACTCCGAGATAAATCCCTTTTACCGGTGCAACATCTATCGACAATTTCCCCAGTGCCATCGCAATCGATGCTTCCGAAAATTGCGCCGGATTAAATAGCGCAACACTGAGCATTTGTTGCGCACTAAGGGTTTGCCAATCTGCTAAATCTTTGTCTGCCGGTGCCGCAGCCTCCAAACGTCCGCGAAATGCGGCCACCCGCTCAGGTGCACCCAACACAATCCGGTCAGCATCAATCACGGCCATCATCACCGGCTGTTTTTCGCAGGTATTTTCATCCACCGAAGAAAATATCATCTGCTGTGGCGAGTCATCATCAATGACATAATTTTTTTTCAACCAGGCGCGCCATTCTTCCGGGTTAAATTTTCCGGTCAGGACCCAGAGCGGTTGGGTTTGGTTATTGGTGCGATAAGCGGAAATCCACACTTGATCCAACTGCTGCGCAATAGGGATTCCGGATTGTTCCAGCTTGCGCCAAAAATTTACATCGGGTGCGGGCAAGTGAGTTAGCCCTGCGCCGGATTGCAGTACATCGGGCAATTGTTGCAGGCGTGGCACATCGACATGCGCCAACGCAAACAGGGTTTGGGTGGCGAGCGCATTCACTATTTTTTCGTTTTGCGCTGAGGGCGTCACCGGCTGCCACAAGGGGCGCTTTAACCACAAAATAGTTGCTGCCGTCAGTGCTATGGCCAATACAATGGCTAACATGCCCCACAGGAATGACGATTTGTGGAAATCTACTTCGACATGGGCATCATCTGCGGGCGCATTTTCTGTTATTTTTTCTTCTGCTGTTTTTTCTTCTGCTATTTTTTCTTCAGCCGGCACTGGCTGCGGATTAATATCTACTGTTGCAATTTCCGTTGCGGTATCAGCTTCTGATGCCGATTGGCGATCAATATCGACGTTAACTTCAGGTTGGGTAGCAAGCTCAGGCTCAAGCGCAGGTTTAACCTCTGGAGCTACTGCACTTATTGCATCCGCTTTGACGACTGGTTCATCGTTGCTGTGCTGCGCCTGCGCAATTTCCAATTCGGGAATGGATGCAGTCGTCTCTGGCGAGGGAGAGCTAGTAATTATTGGCGCGACTGGCAGTTCTGCTGCCGCCGATTTTTTTGTTGGTTTTTTTTCTGGTTTGGCTACTGGTTGTTTTTTTTCTTTTACTACCGGGGATTGAATTGCTTCTTTTATTTCAACAGCTGCAGGCGCAATTGGCGGCGGTGCGATTTCCGATACTTTTGGTACGATAGTTTCTTGGATGACAGGCTCAGGAGCACTATCAATAATGGCAGCAACTTGTTCCGCTTCCTCAGCCTCTTCGCGCGCAATAATTTTTTTGACCAACAATTGGCGTGGTGTTTCATCCTCTTCATCAAGATCCTCATCGAGGCTGTGCAGTTCCAATTCCAGTTCGATTTGATCCGCAATGCTGTCGGCATCCGCTGCGGCCATACTCACCACGTCCAGATGGACGCCCGCTTCCAAAAATGCAGCGCGCCACTGCTCAACCTCGGCAGAGGACTCCAGGATTTTAATCACACTGGGACGCTGCGAGAGAAATACCAGGCGAACAGTCTTTGGTTTTAGTTGGAGCAACTGCGCCAAATTACCCACGATTTGATCCGCATCAAACCCTGCAGCAAATTGGTTTTTATAGATAAGCTTGTACACAAAAACTCCTTCAGTTTTCAGGTCTCTGCTGCGATCTTATTCGTATTGTACGGACGCAGCAGATTCTGAAAGCACCAAAAAAGGAAAACGCTTTGCAGCGATCTAATTAACAAGCAATCGCCCGGACAAGCGATTGCAAAATATGCCAGAGATTAATCTTCTTGTATAAAACGCAATCCAACACCTGCTGGCTCTACGCGTACCACTTCCAGTTGCAATACCGGTGCGTCATCCATCAAGCCCTGAACCTGCCCAGTGAGCCGTGTTCCAACCGGCGGAATTTGCTCTGGTTCCAGCACAACAAATACACCACCATCAGAAATGTCACGGGTTTTTACTAACAACTCACCCACCGAATCGTGGGCAATTTTAATCCGGCAAGCAAAGGATGTACGCACATGACGACGCTTGTCTTTTGAGCTCATGAAAACTCCTGCGTTATTGTTGTTGCATTTTTTTGTCTGGGTTGTGTAATTGCCGGGTATTTTTTGCTGCGCGTATTGCGCTAAAAATAAAGGCGGAATAACCGCCCCTATTGTTTCACTCACTTGTCGGTCACTTCGGCTTTATCTACCTTTTGGAAACCGCGTGGAAGTTTGTTGCCACGTCGGCCGCGCTCACCTTTGTAATGCTCCAGATCGGACATCTTCAAGGTGATATGGCGCTTGCCCGAGTGCAGCGTCAGGCACTGGCCGGGGTTGATGACATTGACCGAGACTACAAACTCTTCGCGTGCCGCTGCGCGCGCCGACGGAATATTCATAATCTTATTGCCTTTGCCACGCGCCAACTCCGGCAGCTCCGTCACCGGGAACACCAGCAGGCGGCCATCATTGCTCACTGCCGCAAGCAATGCCTGCTCGGGATTATCAAGCAATTGTGGCGGCAAAACCAGCGCCGCGTCAGGCAGGGTCAAGAGTGCCTTACCCGCTTTATTTTTACTGGTGAGATCTTCCAGGCGGGCGATGAAACCATAACCGGCATCCGACGCGAGCAACACGCGTTGCTGGTCAGTACCCATGAGTGCGCCCTCAAAGGTGGCACCGCTGGGCGGGCTGATACGGCCACTCAATGGCTCGCCCTGGCCGCGCGCGGAAGGCAAGTTATGTGCGGGCAATGAATAGCTGCGCCCGGTGGAATCGATCAAAACCACTTGCTGGTTGCTCTTGCCACGCAGCGCATATTTGAAACTGTCGCCCGCTTTATAGCTCAAGCCTTCCGGATCTATATCGTGGCCTTTCGCCGCGCGAATCCAGCCTTTATCGGAAATCACCACTGTCACCGGATCCACACTCAACAATTCAGTTTCCGTCAACGCCTGTGCTTCCGCGCGCGCAACAATCGGCGAGCGGCGATCATCGCCAAAGGCTTCGGCAATTTGGATCAATTCTTTGCGCACCAGATTTTTTAACTTCACTGCCGATTCAAGAATTTTTTGCAGGCCGTCGCGCTCTTTTTCCAGCGCAGTTTTTTCTTCCAGAATTTTCATCTCTTCCAAACGCGCCAACTGGCGCAATTTGGTTTCGAGAATATATTCAGCTTGCATTTCAATTAAATTGAAACGCTCCATCAATACCGGCTTGGGATTATCCTCTTCGCGGATGATACGGATCACTTCATCGACATTGAGGAACACCACCATCAATGCTGCCAGGCGCAGCAAACGCTCTTCCACTTTTTCCAAACGGTATTGCAGGCGACGACGGGTAGTGACAGTCCTGAAACTCAACCACTCGCCCAGAATTTTGGTGAGTGATTTCACCGCAGGGCGGCCGTCGATACCAATCATGTTCATGTTGACACGATAGGTGCGCTCAAGCTCGGTAGTGGCAAATAAATGCTGCATTACCTGATCTACATCAACGCGATTGGAGCGGGGGATAATGACCAGGCGAGTGGGATTTTCATGATCGGATTCATCGCGTAAATCGGCAACCATCGGCAATTTTTTCGCCTGCATTTGCGCAGCGATTTGCTCCAGGATTTTTGCACCACTAACCTGATGCGGCAGTGCGGTAATGATAATCTCGCCCGACTCTTCATCTTTTTGCCAGACCGCGCGCATACGCACACTGCCGCGCCCGGTTTCGTACATTTTGACCAGTTCTTCACGCGGCGAAATAATTTCCGCCTCGGTGGGCATATCGGGGCCGAGGATGTGCTGGCACAAATCGTTGACGGTTGCCTGTGGATTGTCGAGCAAGTGCACGCAGGCATTGACCACTTCGCGCAAATTGTGCGGTGGAATATCCGTCGCCATACCTACGGCAATACCGGTAGTGCCGTTCAATAAAACGTTGGGCACACGTGCGGGCAACACCATCGGCTCTTCGAGAGTACCGTCAAAGTTGGGCTGCCAATCCACTGTGCCCTGCCCTAATTCTTCCAGCAAAACTTCGCTGTATTTGGTGAGGCGCGATTCGGTGTAACGCATAGCGGCGAAGGATTTGGGATCATCGGGTGAACCCCAGTTGCCCTGACCATCAACCAGTGTGTAGCGATAGGAAAATGGCTGCGCCATCAATACCATCGCCTCGTAAGACGCTGAGTCACCATGTGGGTGGAATTTACCGATCACATCACCCACGGTGCGCGCGGATTTTTTATATTTAGCGCTGGCTTTTAAACCCAGTTCGCTCATTGCATAAACAATGCGGCGCTGCACCGGCTTAAGTCCATCGCCGATATGCGGCAGTGCGCGATCGAGAATCACATACATGGAATAATCGAGATAGGCTTTCTCGGTGTAATCTTTGAGCGCAATACGCTCATCGGCCTCGGGCAGGGTTATTTCGTCACTCATTGAATATCCTGAAAATACAAAATTCAGATGGCTTTTTAGAAAAATTTTAGAAAATTTATTTCGCCAAGAGCAAAAATCCCTGGCGACTGTATCGATATTATTTAATGCGTGGCAACACTAATCGGACAACAACGCCTTAACGTTTTTTGGCAGCGAGTGGGATCGCCCCTTTTTCATTGATACGCAGCGCAGGTAACCAGGCACTAAAATCCAGTTTGGCAGAAAATTGGTAATTTACATTTTCTTTAACGCCATTGCGACCAAAGTGTTCAATCAAACGCACCAACTGCAACACATTGGCAGTGACCACCACTTTGACCGGAGTCTCTTGATAAGCAGTCAGTGTAGGTAGTTGATTACTCACTCCACTCAACACATCAAAATTTTCAATACCGACGGTGTAAGACATTCCACGCAAGGTTAAATCGCGGTCATTGGGATTAGTGATCAATAAACTCACCTCTATCGGTTGGCTCAAACCTTGCGCGGGCAATAATTGCAAGCCGGCAACTTTTACGGTGGGCTGTTCCACTTTCGGTTGCAAACTTGAACATCCTGCCAATACCAAACCGCAGGTTATAAAAAATCCTATTCCCAACCTTTTAGTATTGATCGCAACAGTTGATATTAGGATTCGATGCAATATGGTTTGTGCACAGAAAATAAAATTCATCCCAAACTCCTTTACAGCCAAAAAATGTGAATGCAAACACTTGCACATTAACTTCGATGTGGTCTAATCCGCGCTCTTTTTACTGAGTATTCGTCTTTAGTCTCAGGCTTGTTAATCAGTAAAATAATAATCCGGGAAAAATAGCGGCGAGCTGCTGGCGTTACCCGACCATTGACGGTCAGCTTATACATATTATCCATGATTAACTGACTATAAACCTATGCCCAACCCACCCTGCAAAACATTGATCAACCCGGATGAGTTATTCGGTAGCCGCGACCTGCGCCTGCAAGACCGGCGTGAAACCCAATATCCGCAATTAATGCGCTTATGCGCCGATTTTAATTTTTCTGTGTTGCAATTACAGCGCAAAATTTTTAGCCATCTCAGCCGCAAGATGGTACCGGGCACACTGGAGTTTGTACTGGCAGCTCACGATGAAACAACCAATTATTGGTACAGCATGACACCAGGTCTGGCCAGCTTAAAAATGCTTAACGATTACGCCAAACAATACGAGGTAGATATTCTGCACATGCACTTGTTTGGCGACGAAGATGACGACTACAACCAATTTACCCAAAACGGTTTTTATTAATCGGCTTACTTGCTTATTAGCGTACTTATTCGCCCATCTCTAATTCAAATTCTTCGAGCAAATCCAGCGGCTCCAGTTCCTCGCCTTCCAATTCCTCATTCCAATTGATGCCCACCAGCAACACATCTTCATGCATGCCGGGCAACCAATCTTCGAGAAATTCAACCAGTTCAATCGCCACGGGCTTATAGTCTTTCCAATCATCCTGGCAATGCGCGCGCGCAAAACTTTCCTGCGACCAGAAGGGCATTACATCCACATCGTCGTGCGCCTCTGATGCACTCAGCGCCCAACCATCGGGACCTTCAAGCCCCCATACACAGCCCAACTCCATGGCCTCGACGATAAAACGGTCAAGATTTTCAGCGGGGTCGTCACTGAGCGGATCGGTAGCGATAATGTCATTCATGCTAAAAAACCTTTGGAGTTTATAAACTGAGGTGTGCGCCTTCGGCTTTGAGCCAGGCGCGATCTGCCTTGAAGGTTGGGCAGACGCTGGCGGCCAAGGCCCAAAAATCGGCACTGTGATTATGGTGGCGCAGGTGGCTGACTTCGTGGGCGACAAGATAATCGACTATGGCCTCGGGGGCTAGCAGTATCTGCCAGTTGTATTGGATAGCGCCGCGGCTGGTGCAGTGTCCCCACTTTGAGCGGGTTGCTTTGATACTCACTTGCGCGCACACCAAACCCATCATTTGCGTTAATTGCGCAGTTTTTTGCGTGAGGATTTTCAGCGCTTGCTGTTGATACCAACGGCTAAGCAGTTGGCGGATTTGGGCATCGTCGCTCATGCGTGACCGGGCGGATAACAGCAGATGCAAATGCTGGTCGATACGTGTGATTGCCGCACGCGGACCGCGCCCGAGCACCAGCGTCAAGGTCTCATCCATAAACGGAACCTGGCTGCCATGTGCGTAGCGGCGCGGTTCCGGCTGAACCGCGAGCGTTTGCTGTTGCTCGTGGATTTTTGCCCTGACCCAGGCCGCTTTTTCGTGCAAAAAATTAATCAACAACGATTGCGGGGCGCCCATAGGTGCGCGGATTACAACCTGCGCCTTGCGGATTTCGATACTGATACTGCGTCGCCGCGGCGAGCGGGCGATAGTAAAGTCAAACCCTAATTCCACAGGTGCGGGCGCTGATTTTTTTAAACCAAACCATTCAGTCATTGGTATGCCTGGGCGCTAAAAACAGAGAGGGGGAAAATAGGAGCAAACAACAGCGGATACCCCGCATGAATCGAGGCACCAAAGATAACACAGGTTGGTGAATATCAATTCAGTAGAAGCCGAGGGTGTGATCTTTGCGCGCAACATAAACGGAAGTCATGCCCTGTTCCATCCGCCGTGTAATCGCCGCTTCAGCGTTTAATTCGCCCGCGCGAAAATTGGCGAGCCCATCGTAAAACATGGCAGTAAAAAAATCGGCGTCGGCATCGCGCGGGGTGAACACCTCGATGCGGCACATGCTGGTGTGGCAGCGGATGCTATTGATACTGACGCGCTGCAAACCCTGATGTTGCGCGAACATTGCACGCAGCGATTGCTCGTATGCAGCCGCCCATTCAACGTCTACCGGCTCGCGCTCAAACATCGCGGTGGCGCGCTCGTAAACACTATTTTCCACTTGCTGAACCGCAGTGCGGGCGGCTTCGGGATCAAGGCCAACTGGTGCGGCCGGATCCGCTAACGCAGCGGGAGCTTCAGGCACAATGGGGTTAATTGTCTCGATCGGGCGAGGAGCGATTACCTCGCCCTGCACAACTGAATTATCCAGAGTTAGCTCGGCCCCCTTCTGTGCGGGCGCTTGTTTGAAGTGGAGATATATCGCCAGCACCAATAGGGGCAACACCAGCAGAGCACCCCATAAGGGGAAAGGATTATTGGGGCTGTGTCGATTCATCAACACCTCAAAAAAGTGAACCAAAAACTGCAATCAGCGGGAATCCTGCAACGCCCGCTGATTGCATTCACGCATGCCTCGCTTAACGGCAAGTCACAGCCGGGGTCTCTACACTGCCGCCGTTGGTATTGCCCTGGAAGCCAAACTCAACTGATTGCCCGGCGCCGACAGTGCCATTCCAACTAAGGTTGGTCGCAGAGTAGGGATTGCTGCCCGTCACAGTTGCATTCCACGAATTGGTCAAGCGGTTGCTGCCTGAATATTGCCAGGTTGCAGTCCAACCGGTTTTGCTAGTGGTGCCAGTATTGGTCACGCGAACAACGCCCGTGAATCCTGTACCCCAGGAGTTGCTGACCACATAGCTACAACTCAGCCCCGCATTGTTGGCCACACTGCTGGATGACCGGCTGGAACCAGGTGTTGAACTGGGCGCAACGCTGGAGCGGCTGGATGAAACGGGAGCAACACTCGAACGGCTCGATGAGCTGGGCGCAACACTGGCGCGGCTGGATGATGCCACCGGAGTTGAACTATTGCCGCCACCGCCAATTTGCACATCGATACAACCATGGAAGCGCTCGTAAGTTGGCGGTTCACGCCCCCATTCGGCATAAATCACATGACGGCCTGTACGTGCTGGAACCGTACAGGTCGTGTGGATATGCGCCGTGGCTTTTTCAGCGCGCACATTGGGGTAAGCACCAGGGTTATCGTCGTTGTAGGGCAGATCGCAGAAGGGCTGGTCCTCAAAATCCGCCCAGGTCAACTCGCGTCCGACTTGATAGACAAAACCGGGTTTGGTGATCCAATAGCGGAAGTCCGAGGTATCGTCAAAATGCGGGCCGTTGCTAATATCCCAAGAGAACACCAGCGAACCCGAATTGATGTTATTGACCGGCCAGTTGATAGCATTGTCCCAAGGCGTTTTACCACCCTGCCAGGTCTCGCTGTCAAACCCGCACACATTTTTGGCAGTTGGCCCAAGCACCTTGCGCCCCTGATGGTGATTCAACACGCTCATATAGGAGTAACCGCCGTTGAAGTCACTCGCAAAAGCGTCGCCGCATACCGGGTATTTGGCGGTACCGTTCGCAACTTCGTCGGGTTTGGTTACCTTGCCACAGAAATAATTGCGCGCGCCGGGGCTATCGACAAAACCGTGGCCAAAACTCATGGCAGAAAAGGCCAGTAACGCCGCGCCCAGCCCGCTACTTTTGATGAAATTTTTATTCATTATTCACGTCCTCACTTAACCGGATTTAGAGACAATTCCCGGATTCGGGAACCACCGTCGCCATTGGTATACCTGCGTTACGGGGCAGTCACTGAATAAGCAACTACCTGCCTAGCGCTGGCAAACCAGGAGGCGAACACAATCAGAAGTCCAGCGAGTGCTTATGAACAGCAAAATCATAGGAGAGAGCACATGCAATCTACTTATTGTTATGTCTGCTACCAGCACTTTTTCTCACACACTGGTAGACAAGTGGACAACCGAGCGAATGATATTCCCCCCATGCGACAGCGCTGTCAAACCAACAGAAAACTGAGGCGCCACAGAAAGATAAAATCGCCTCACAGTACCACTGAATATTATTTTAAACGCCAAGAGTGGTGCGCAGTTTACGCACCGGCCGAACTGGTCGCAGCGGATGCAACAAAATCACCTGAAAAATTAGCCGCATCGACACGGCCATCCAACAAAATCCGCACATAGAGTGTTTTCGCTTGCGCCGGATTTGCAACGCTCACCAGATAATAACCGCGCCCATTCTCGTAAATCTGCGCAGCACTTGCAGGTAAATTGCGCCAACTCTGGTCCAACTGCGGCAACCCCAACCCGGATTGAGCGTTGAGGCTCGCATCGCGCGCTATCGCCAGTGCAATTTCCACTGCCTTTTTCATCGTTACTGGCGCGTGCTCGTGCCCTTCATGCGCTTGGGTAACCGGCACTATTAACAACATCAGTACAGTAATGGAGACTTGCAACCATCTACGCATAAGAACCTCACTGTTATTAATTATTTGCTAAACTGCCGCCTCTTATTTTTCGGGCGGCGCGCTGCCTACGCAGGAATTATAAAAATACATGAATGACAAACTCTTCATCCGCTTGCAACACCTGATTCCACAACACGGCCTTTCGCGCGCTGCCGGTTGGTTGGCGAGCAGCCATAATCCGCTTATTAAAAATACCTTTATCCGCTGGTTTGTAAAACGCTACCAGGTGGATATGAGTTTGGCTGCCGAAGAAAATCCGCTTGCTTACCACTGTTTTAATGATTTTTTTACCCGCGCCTTAAAAACCGGAGCGCGCCCAATCGATAACGCAAGCAATTCAATCGTCTGCCCTGCCGATGGTGCTATCAGCCAGGTAGGCAAGATTATTGATGGCCGTGTCTTTCAAGCCAAAGGCCAGAATTACACTGCACTGGAACTGCTGGGAGGCGATGAACTGCTCGCCGCCGAATTTGCCGATGGCACCTTTGCCACCGTGTATTTATCCCCGCGCGATTACCACCGGGTACATATGCCTTACGGCGGCAAACTGCGCGCGATGGTGAGCATCCCTGGGGAATTGTTTTCAGTGAACACCGTCACCGCTGAAAATGTACCGCGCCTGTTTGCGCGCAACGAACGTGCTGTAGCGATTTTTGATACTGATATTGGCCCTATGGCAGTCGTGTTAGTCGGCGCAATGATTGTGGCAGGCATTGAAACCGTATGGGACGGGCAAATCGCCCCTTTTGCCAGCCGCGATATAGCCACCTCACTTTATCCTTACCAAAACATCACCCTGGCCAAAGGCGATGAAATGGGTCGCTTCAAATTGGGCTCAACCGCCATCGTATTATTTGCCAAGGATAAAATCCTCTGGGATGAAAAATTCCGCGCAGGTGCTCCCACCAAAATGGGCGAATGCATGGGTAAAAAAATCTAACCCTCCCTGCCGCCATAAAAATTATTTTATAGTGTGCAAAATAAAAAGGCCGATCGCTTGATCGGCTTTTTTATTTCAATTGGGCATCGAGTAATTACTGTTGGTCGCCGGGATAATCTTTGCGCAGCTCCACCGGTTTATCCTGGTGTTTGCGCATCTTGATATTGATCATCTCCACTCCGAGTGAGAAGGCCATGGCGAAGTAGATGTAGCCTTTAGGCACATGGACATCGAAACCTTCGACCAGCAGAGTGAAACCCACGATGACCAGAAATGACAGCGCGAGGATTTTGATAGTGGGGTGCGCGTCAACAAAATCACCAATCGGTTTGGCGGCAAATAACATCACGCCCACGGCGATGATAATAGCAGTCGCCATAATCGGCACCTGGCTTACCAAACCTACTGCGGTGATCACCGAATCGAGCGAGAAGACGATATCCAGAACCGCAATTTGCACCAACACAATCATCAAACCATGGGCTGCAACATTGCGCTCAGTCTCAATGGCACCTTCGAGGCTGCCGTGAATTTCATGGGTCGCTTTGGCAATCAAGAACAAACCGCCGCCGATCAAAATAATGTCGCGTCCTGAAATGGCTTGCCCGAGCACCGTAAAGAGTGGTTCCACCAAGCCCATAATCCACGCCAACGAAAAGAGCAGCGCCAAGCGCGTGATCATCGCCAGCCCCAAGCCCACATTGCGCGCAAACTTGCGCTGTTTCTCCGGTAAACGCCCCACCAGAATCGAAATAAAAATAATATTGTCGATCCCTAAAACAATCTCTAGCGCCGTCAGTGTTGCCAACGCAACCCAGGCTTCCGGGCTTGATAACCATTCAAACATCATTCAACTCTCATTGATTAATAACACGCAACCCCCGTGATTCAGGTGATGGGTATTGCTCGCACAAGTAACCTGACGCCCATAAGGCAAGCAGGTGCAACGATTGTACCCTGTGAACTATGGAGATAGGCAATAACTTTGAGAGGGATTATCAGGTGCGAGTTGTCAGGCGGCTGAGCAGCGCCATAAGACCCTTCTTCTCGTTTTTCATCAGGTAATGGTCGCGGATACCGGCGATATCCACATCGTAACTGCCGGGTTCAAGATCCCGTGCAATTTCAATTTTCTCAATCTCATAGCGGGATTTTTTGCCGGAATCGAGCAGTTCCTGCTTGCGTTTGTCATCCTCCGACAAATCCAGCAGCAGGTATTCATCAAGCGGTTGCTTATAGGCGTCCAGGACCACAATTACGCGCGGCTTTAAGCGGCGCTCAAAGTTTTGCTCAACAACTACCGCCACCTCACCAGTACTCAATTCGACCAATGTCCCCGTAGGATACAAGCCGATAGCGCGGATAAATTCCACAACCAGCTCTTCCTGAAACTGGATATTGCGCAGCTCATACAATTTGGCCACGGCTTTGGAAGGGGCAATCGGGTGGCGCGAACCGCGCGGATTGGTGACGTGATCGTAAAAGGTGACTATGCCGGCGATTTTGCCGAGCAGGGGAATTTTATCGCCCGATAAGCCCTGCGGAAAACCGCTGCCGTTCAGGCGCTCGCAGTGGGTTTTTACCACACTGATAACACGCGGCTCCACGCCAGGCGTCTTGCGCAGGATTTCACAGCCGAGCTCAACAAAGGTTTCATAGAGATGTTCTTCTTCGGCCGAGCGCTCTGCCTTGGATAAGAGCGCCAGATCCAGCATAACCTTACCCACATCCTTGAGCAGCACCCCCATCGCCAATACATCCAGGTCGCGCTTGGGCAGGCCTATGTGGCGGCCAAACAAAATCGCCCACACCGATGAACGCACGGCGTGGCTATAGGTATATTCGTCTTTTTCCTGCACCCGGGATAACCAGGTAAAGGCGTCGGGGTTGCGGAGTACGCTATCCACCATTTCGCTAGCAACACGTTTGGTTTCGCCGAGCGAGAGGGCATCGAACTGGTTTTTCTCCAATTGATCCATCACTTCCACCACAGCCCCATAAACTTTTTGGTGAAGTTGGCGGGCTTTTTTCACTTCGCGCTGTAGGGGTTCCACCTCGCGATAAAGGCCGCGCTGGATCTTGAGCGGAGCCACCGTTTCGGTGAAAGAACTCACGCGCTCGCGGGTGGTGGCTTTTTTGGCAGACGGGGCGATGGCCTTAAGGTTGGCCGCAATCGGGCCACGGCCTTTTTCTATGTCGATAAAAACATAATTGCAGAGCGCCTTGAGCTGGTTGATTTCGCCCAAGTCGCGCAAATAGAAACCCTGCAAAGGGAATGGAGTTTGCGACCAAGGTCGATCCAGCCCCGACACAAACATGCCGATGGTCAACTCGTTGACGTCAACTTTGACTTGCTTGATTCCCACGCCTATTCCCCACATCACCCGCAGGTGCGAATTATCTTCCTAAAAAAAACCGTAATAGTGCATCGAGTGTAATCAAGAAAGACGCGCCATGCCAGAGCAAGCAGATTAAAGGTGCGATAACAAACCCACAAGGTAAAAGGTTATTGGTGATATTGCGCCGACAACTCGTGTACCGCATTGATAAACGCACCGGCATGGGCTGGGTCAACTTCCGGCGTAATACCATGCCCCAAATTAAAGACATGCCCTGAGCCACTGCCGTAGGCAGCGAGAATAGTGCCTACCTCAGCGCGAATACGCTCGGGTGATGCATATAAAATCGTCGGATCCATATTTCCCTGCAAAGCGACCTTATTTCCAACGCGCGCACGGGCTACAGCTATGTCAGTCGTCCAATCCAATCCCAATGCAGTAGCACCGGTTGCCGCCATCGCCTCCAACCACTGGCCACCGCCTTTGGTGAACAGGATCACCGGAACCTGACGGCCTTCTTGTTCACGGATCAAACCACTGACGATTTTCTGCATGTACCTGAGCGAAAATTCTTGATAAGCCGCATGGGAGAGCGCACCGCCCCAGGTATCAAAAATCTGCACCGCTTGCGCACCGGCGGTAATTTGGGCATTGAGATAGACCGTGACCGAGTCGGCCAATACATCCAATAAACGATGCATCACTTGCGGTTGGTTGTAGAGCATTTCTTTGGCGCGGCGGAAATCGCGGCTGGAACCGCCTTCGATCATATAAGTCGCGAGTGTCCAAGGACTACCGGAAAAACCAATTAGCGGCACACGGCCATTGAGTTCACGGCGAATGGTTTTAACGGCGTTGACTACATAGGGCAGATCTTGCTCGGGATTAATCACTTTCAGTGCATTTACATCAGCTTCGGTGCGCACGGCTTTTTTAAATTTGGGGCCTTCGCCCGTTTCAAAATAGAGTCCCAACCCCATGGCATCGGGAATGGTGAGGATATCGGAAAAGAGAATCGCCGCATCAAGACCAGGGTATCGATCCAACGGCTGCAAGGTAACTTCACACGCCAACTCAGGATTGGTGCACAGCCCCATAAAATCGCCCGCTTTTTCACGGCTCGCACGGTACTCTGGCAGATAGCGGCCAGCCTGGCGCATCATCCACACCGGAGTTACATCGACGGGTTGCTTGAGTAGTGCGCGCAGGAAGCGGTCGTTTTTGAGCTCTGTCATTCTCTTATCCTCAGGCAGCTAGCCTTGCTTGGGTTGTGGATAAAACAAACCCCGCAAATGCGGGGTTGTAAGGGCACTGCTTGCTGCGCCCGGATATTCGCGATCAAACATGGGCGCAGCAAGCAGCGCCCCCTACGAATTAAACGTTCAGATAATCCAAAATACCATCCGCCGCTTCACGGCCTTCCCAAATCGCCGTTACTACCAGATCCGAACCGCGCACCATATCGCCACCGGCGAATACCTTGGGGTTAGTAGTCTGGAATTTGTACTGCTGTTGTTCCGGAGCGATCACACCACCCCAATCGTTGGTTTTAACACCATTGGTTTCAAACCAGGGCTGAGGACTCGGGCGAAAACCGAAGGCGATCAGCACCACATCAGCCGGCAGGATCTCTTCTGAACCGGGCACAACAACCGGGCTGCGGCGGCCTTTGGCATCAGGCTCACCCATTTGGGTAGTAACCACTTTAACGCCTTCCACTTTACCGTTGCCTACCACTTCAACTGGCTGACGGTTGTAGAGGAATTGCACGCCCTCTTCTTTCGCGTTAGCCACTTCGCGCTTGGAGCCGGGCATATTTTCTTCATCGCGGCGATAAGCACAGGTGACACTGCTTGCACCCTGGCGAATCGAGGTGCGGTTACAGTCCATGGCGGTATCACCACCACCGAGCACAACGACTTTTTTGCCTTTAACACTGATGAAATCGTCCGGGCTTTTTTCAAAGCCGAGATTGCGGTTTACGTTGGCAACCAGGAATGGCAGCGCATCGTAAACACCTGGCAGGTCTTCACCGGGGAAGCCGCCTTTCATGTAAGTGTAAGTGCCCATGCCCATGAATACGGCGTCGTAATCGCGCAGTAATTCTTCCATGGTGATGTCTTTACCCACTTCGGTATTCAGGCGGAATTCGATACCCATTTCGGTAAAGATTTCACGGCGACGACTCATCACTGACTTTTCCAGCTTGAACTCGGGAATACCAAAGGTCAGCAGACCGCCAATCTCAGGATACTTATCGAATACCACCGGTTTAACACCGTTGCGCACCAATACGTCAGCACAACCGATACCGGCAGGACCGGCGCCGATGATGGCGACTTTCTTGTCAGTCCAAACGACTTTGGACATATCCGGTTTCCAGCCCATCGCAAAAGCGGTGTCGGTTATGTACTTCTCGGCGTTGCCGATAGTTACTGCACCAAAACCATCGTTCAGGGTACAGGCGCCTTCGCACAGACGGTCTTGCGGGCACACGCGGCCACACACTTCCGGTAGTGAGTTGGTCTGATGACTCAACTCGGCCGCTTCAAAAATATTGCCTTCGGAAATCAGCTTCAACCAGTTGGGGATGAAGTTGTGTACCGGACACTTCCACTCGCAATAGGGGTTACCGCACTCCAGGCAACGGTGCGCCTGACCTTCCACTTCTTCTTTGGCGAAAGGCTGGTAAATTTCCACAAAGTTGCGTCTACGGGTTTCAATATCTTTCTTGGCGGGATCTTGACGACCCACATCGAGAAACTGAAAGTCATTGTTTAAACGTGCTGACATGATCTTGACCTCACTCGTCACCAAGAGTTATTCGCCGCGCTTGCGGAAACTGACCAACAAACTACCCAAAGACGCCGCCTTAGGTTTAACCAACCAGAACTTGCCGATGTAGTCATCGAAGTTATCCAGCAGGTGTTGGCCCCATGCACTTTCAGTCTCTTGCACAAATTCTTCGATCACCGTGCGCAAATGATGGCGCTGCGCTTCAAGTGCTTCGGTATTGATGCGATGGATGTCCACCAACTCGTGATTGTAGCGATCCACAAAATCGTTAGCTTCATCCAATACATAAGCGAAACCACCGGTCATACCCGCACCGAAGTTGACACCGGTTTGACCGAGTACCGTCACTACACCGCCGGTCATATATTCGCAGCAGTGATCGCCCGCACCTTCCACTACCACGTGGGCACCGGAGTTACGCACACCACAGCGCTCACCCGCCGTACCTGCCGCAAACAGCTTGCCGCCAGTTGCGCCGTACAGACAGGTGTTACCCATGATGCTGGTCTTGTTCGATTTAAATTCAGAACTGCGTGGAGGGCGAATCACCAACTTGCCGCCCGCCATGCCTTTGCCCACGTAGTCGTTGGCATCACCTTCGAGGTACATATCCAGGCCACCGGCATTCCACACACCAAAACTCTGGCCGGCGATCCCGGTCAGTTTCAGTTTCAACGGCTTGTCGGCCATACCCTGGTTGCCATAGCGTTTGGCGATTTCACCGCTAATGCGCGCACCAATCGAGCGGTCGCAGTTGGTGATATGGAACTCAAACTCGCCGCCGGTTTTGGCTTCAATTGCGGGCAGCAATACTTTGACCATAGCTTCGGCAGTTTCGCCTTTGTCGAATGGCTCGTTTTTGCTTACTGCACACAGCTGGGGTTTGGTCGCCAGGAAATCATCGGTATAGATGATTGGGCTTAAATCCAGCTGTTGCTGTTTGGTGGTTTCACCTTCAAGGATCTTCAGCAGATCAACGCGGCCAACCAATTCGCCAAGGCTGCGTACACCGAGGCGCGCCATCCACTCACGGGTTTCTTCCGCAACGAACTTGAAGAAGTTCATCGCCATTTCGACGGTGCCGATGTAATGGTCTTTACGCAGTTTGTCCTGCTGGGTAGCAACACCGGTGGCGCAGTTGTTCAAATGGCAGATACGCAGGTATTTACAGCCGAGTGCGACCATCGGGCCGGTGCCGAAGCCGAAGCTTTCCGCACCGAGCATTGCCGCTTTCACCACGTCCAGACCGGTCTTTAAACCGCCGTCAGTTTGTACGCGAACTTTGTCGCGCAGGTCATTGGCACGTAGGGTTTGATGGGTTTCAGACAGACCCAATTCCCATGGCGAACCCGCATATTTAATCGAGGTCAACGGACTTGCCGCGGTACCGCCGTCATAACCGGAAATAGTGATCAAGTCAGCGTATGCCTTAGCCACACCGGCAGCGATAGTCCCTACACCTGGGCGCGATACCAGCTTCACCGATACCAACGCATCCGGATTAACTTGTTTCAAGTCATAAATCAGCTGCGCCAGATCTTCGATCGAATAAATATCATGGTGCGGCGGTGGCGAAATCAGGGTCACGCCCGGAACCGAGTGACGCAGACGCGCGATCAACGCATTCACTTTACCGCCGGGCAGTTGACCGCCCTCACCGGGCTTAGCACCCTGGGCGACTTTAATTTGCAGCACTTCAGCGTTCACCAGATAAGCCGGTGTCACACCAAAACGGCCGGAGGCCACTTGTTTGATTTTGGAGGTCTTGATGGTGCCGTAACGCGCCGGATCTTCGCCACCTTCACCGGAGTTGGAGCGACCGCCCAGACGGTTCATGGCTTCAGCCAGAGCTTCATGCGCTTCAGGTGACAAAGCACCGAGCGACATACCGGCTGAGTCAAAACGCTTGATCACACTTTCGATCGGCTCAACTTCCGACAGCGGCACTGGCTTGCAGGCATCTTCGCGGATGGCCAACAAGTCGCGCAGCATGGATACCGGACGCTTGTTCACCAAATCGGCATAGTTACGCCACAGCGCGTAGTTGCCGCTTTGTACAGCGCGCTGCAGTGTTTGCACTACATCAGGGTTGTATGCGTGATATTCAGAGCCATGCACATACTTGAGCAAACCGCCCTGTACGATTGGCTTGCGATCCAGCCATGCGCTTTGCGCGAGGATTTTCTGGTCCGCTTCCAGGTCTTCAAAACGTGCGCCAGCGATACGCGATGGCGTGCTGTCAAAACACATGGAAACCACTTCTTCCGACAGGCCAATCGCTTCAAACAACTGCGCACTGCGATAAGAAGTCACGGTTGAAATACCCATCTTGGACAGGATTTTCAACAGGCCTTTATCGATACCTTTGCGGTAGTTTTTGTAAGCGGTGTCCACATCGCTCAGCAGCTCGCCGGTTTCAATCAGATCGTTGAGCACGTAGTAGCTCAGGAACGGATACACAGCGGTCGCACCATAGGCGATCAGGGCGGCGATCTGATGTGGATCGCGCGCGCTACCGGTTTCTACGATCAGGTTGGCATCGCAACGCAGGCCAACATTGGTCAAGTGCTGGTTGACCGCACCGACAGCAAGAAGCGCAGGAATTGGCAACAAGCCTTTTTCAAAGCCGTAATCGCTCAACACCATTAGCACCTTGCCGGATTTAACGGCAGCGGCGACGTCGTCACACAGCTTGGTCAAGGCAGTTTTAAGGTTGGTTTCTTCGGCGTTGTAATAGAGCGAGAATTTCGCCACTTCGTAACCAGGGCGGTTCAAATTCATCAAACCGCGGAATTTCTCGGGCGAAAGCACTGGCGAGCTGAGGATCACGCGGTCGGCGTGCTCAGGCAGCTCGTCGTACACCGGCAATTCACGACCAAGGCAAGTTTCCAGCGACATCACAATCGCTTCGCGCAGCGGGTCGATAGGCGGGTTGGTTACCTGCGCAAACTGCTGGCGGAAATAATCGTAAAGTGAACGCTGTTGACGTGAAAGCACGGCCATAGGGGTATCGTCACCCATAGAGCCAACGGCTTCCTGACCACCTTCCGCGAGTGGACGCAATAATTGGTCGCGCTCTTCAAAGCTCACCTGGAACATTTTCATGTTGGCTTTGAGCGCGATACCTTCGATACCGTTTTCTTTGGCATCGGTATTGAGTGTGGATTCGATGCGCAGCGCACGCTCTTTCAGCCACTTTTTATAGGGCTGGGTGGATTTCAACTGGTTGTCGATGTCTTGCGTGTTGTGCAAGGTACCGGTCAGGGTGTCGATCGACATAATCTGGCCTGGCCCAAGGCGACCTTTGGCGACTACATCAGCCGGATCATAGGCGTACACGCCCACTTCCGAGGCCACGGTGATCATATCGTCTTTGGTGATAACCCAGCGCGATGGACGCAAACCGTTGCGGTCGAGCGTACAGACCGCGTAGCGACCATCGGTAATTACCAAACCAGCGGGACCATCCCAAGGCTCGATATGCATGGAGTTGTATTCGTAGAACGCACGCAGATCCGGATCCATGTTCTCTACGTTCTGCCATGCCGGCGGCACCAGCATACGAATGGCGCGGTGCAATTCCATACCACCGAGCGTCAAGACTTCCAGCATGTTATCGAGGCTGGATGAGTCTGAACCCGTGCGGTTGACCAGCGGCGTTACTGTGCTCAAATCCGGCAACAATGGCGTCACAAATTTAGGTGTACGCGCCACCGCCCAGTTACGATTGCCCACAATAGTATTGATCTCACCGTTGTGCGCGAGCATGCGGAACGGTTGCGCCAGTGGCCAGCGCGGCGAGGTATTGGTGGAGAAGCGCTGGTGGAAGACGCAGATTGCCGTCTCCAGACGCTCGTCAGCCAAATCAGAGAAGAACCTCGGCAGATCCACCGGCATCATCAAACCTTTATAGGAAAGGATTCCGGTGCTCAGGCTGGATACATAAAAAGACTTGTCATCTTGCAGACGAATTTCGGCCTTGCGGCGTGCCATAAACAACTTGGAGTTGACCTGCTCAATAGTCAGGTCGGGGTTGTTTACAAACAGGTGATTAAAGGTGGGCAACGACTTCATCGCAATGGGACCCAAGCAGCTTGGGTCAACCGGCACTTCGCGCCAGCCAGCTACGATCAGCCCCTGGGCAATCAGTTCTTCCGCCACAATCGCGCGCGCCTTGTCGGCGACAGCGGCATCGCGGCTGAGCATAATGGCGCCCACACCGTAGATAGAGGTCAGCTCAACACCGCAGGCTTCTTTCGCTACCGCGCGCAAAAAGCTATCCGGTTTTTGGATCAACAAGCCACAACCGTCACCGGTTTTGCCGTCCGCATTGATACCACCGCGGTGGGTCATGCAGGTCAGGGCTTCAATTGCCGTTTTAAGCAGACGATGGCTGGTGTTGCCCTTTAAATGGGCAATCAAACCAAAACCGCAGTTATCTTTAAACTCGTCTATCTGGTAGAGGCCAGTGGTCATAGGCTGATTCTCAACAAAAATCACTATCACGGGATATGCTGCAAGTAGAGGCAAACTTATGCGAAAGCCGCGCCAAATCACATCCCAGACAAAAAAGCCCCTGAGGTGTAGGGGCTGGGCAAATGGGCGCAGGATATTACCCGCTTAAAGGGGCATTAGCAAGACAACTGCGGGAGCATCAGATGTGGAATTATGAGCCAGACTGGTGCAAAAAACAGTCAGCCATTGCAATTAAATTGCACCCACCAATCTCGCAGGCACTAAGACGATTTACGCCAGCGCTCGGGCGTCAAGGTTTGTTTGGCACCAAAGGCCTGTTGATCAGCTGCCGTGGCGCTGTCTTTACACTCGCCACGCACCCAGAGGTGATAGCGCGAAATACTGCGGTCTAACTCAAAAAATCCTTCGCGGCAATAACCGGCCTGCTCGACCACATAGGCAGTATTGGCCAGCAGCCGATCATAGGTATCGCGCCCCAGATTAACGCCCCCTTGGGCAAACTCCCTGCCTGGGTTATTGCCATTGCGCGCTATCTGGATATGGCTGGGAATATGCTCTTCCGGCCAGCGTAGGCGGTAGGTAAACATTTTGCTGGTGTTGGGCAGTATCTCCACTTCCAGCGTCTCAGCCATTTCGGTTTCGACATAGCTGCGCCCGTTGTTTGTGCTGCACCCCATCAGCAACAGCACCGCCCCCAACACCAGAATCCCGCATCTACTCATGCATCCGCCCTACGTTCAATTGTGGATTTCTACAACCCTTGATAACCAAGCCTGCTGTGACCCACATTAACGATGCGAGTTCAGCGAACCCCTCCCAACAAAACCAAGCCAGCAACTCAGGGCTTGGGCGGCTCTATCCCTGCGCCATAATGCTCTTGCAAATAGGCATCGTGCGAGGGCAGGCTTTTTACCATATTAAAAATGGCGGAGCGCGCCAATTTCAGGGTTTCGTTGATCTGGCCAAAATCGAGGTTATCAACGCGAGGGCTGTATTTTTGCGGGCGGATCCCCATCCCCTCAAATACTGATTGCCAGCTGGTGCTGCGAAATAATTCGTCGTTGTCCTCACGCAAAATACCGTGGCCTTTGAATAAATCGATGCGCTCGCGCAGCGATTCGGGCAACTCCATGGTTTTGCACCAGCGCCAAAAATCACTGTCGTCGCGCTCGGTCGCGCAATAGTGCAGCACAATAAAATCGCGCACCTCTTCAAAATCCGCCCCCATCCGGCGATTGTATTCGCGCTGCAAACTCGGCTCGCAATCGGCATCGGGAAAAAAGCGCAAAAAGAAATCCATACCGCGCGCAATTAAATGAATCGCGGTGGATTCGAGCGGTTCAATAAATCCACCAGACAACCCCAGCGCCAGGCAATTGCCTTTCCAAAATTCTTTGCGCCGACCGGTATTAAAACTGATTACGCGCGGATCATTGATGCGCGGGGCATCAAGGTTTTTTAGCAAGGTGGTTTTGGCTTCAGCGTCGCTGCAAAATTTGCTGGAGTACACATAGCCATGACCGGTGCCATTGCGCAGCGGAATGCGCCAGGCCCAGCCCGCTTTGCGCGCGGTTGCTGTGGTATAGGGCATACGCGAACCGGCGACTTGGGTTTTCACTACGATAGCGCGGTCGCAGGGTAGATAATTCGACCAATCCTCAAAGCCAATCCCGAGTGCTTTTTCAATTAATAAAGCCTTAAAGCCCGAGCAATCGATAAAGAAATCGCCGTGAATTTTGCGCCCATCCGACAATTCCAGCGCCTCGATAAAACCATTATCTTTACGTAGTACGTTGACGCAATTGCCTTCACTGCGGATAACCCCGCGCGCTTCGGCATAGCGGCGCAAATAGGCCGCCACGAGTTTTGCATCCAAGTGCACCGCATAGCCGGCGCCGCCAATCGGTGTATTCATCGCCTGTGCCGGCGGAAAAAAACGCTCCTGCGCGGCCATCACTGCGCAGGGGGAAAAATCCTGCAAATTGTACTCTTCGCCCTCCATGGTTGCCTTGAGCCAGCACTGGTAAAAATCCTGCGAACCGATACGTTTGCCGAGCGCCCCATAAGGGTGGAAATAAGATTGGTTTTTTACCTTCCAATCGACAAATTTAATGCCCAATTTGTAACAGGCCTGGGTTTCGCGGATAAATTCCTCTTCATCGATCCCCAGACTGGTAATCAAACGCACCACGGGCGGTATAGTGGATTCCCCCACCCCGATCGAACCTATCTCTTCCGACTCCACCAGTTCGATCTCGCACAGCTCGCGCTTAAGATGCGCAGCAAGCATGGAGGCCGCAATCCAACCGGAGGTGCCGCCGCCGAGAATGACGATTTTTTTAAGTGGATTCATGCTTGCATTCATAATTAAAAACGTTCCCGTATTTACCCGCGCGCCCTTACCAGTTCTGTAATGGCAGCATAGTCTGCTCAAGTGCATCCGGCTCGGTCGTAAAATTCCAATAGGCACCGCTACAGGATTGGATCGACTTGCGCAGCACATCAATCGCCTTGTGGCGCGGGAAGCTCGCGCGCCAGGCTAAAGCCAATTTGCGCTGCCCGCCCGCAAGTGGCCGGGCAACCAGACGATGCGCGGCGCACAAGCCAGCCTCTGCCGCCGAGCGCGGCAATATACTTAAGCCCAAGCCCGCAGCGACCATGTAGCGCAGGGTTTCAAGGCTACTGCCTTCGGCCGCATAACGCTTGTTCTGGCTATTGTCCGGCTCCCGCCAATCAGGGTTGAGCAACAGCACCTGCTCGCGCAGGCAGTGCCCGTCACCAAGCAGCAATAATTCTTCGCGGGCGATATCGGCCGGAGCAACTTCTGCCTTGCGCGCCAGTCGATGCGCCTGCGGCATCACCACCACCAAAGGCTCACCAAACAACTCCTGGGTCACCACATCGGATTCGCTAAACGGCAGTGATACAAGGATGGCATCCAGATCGCCGTCGCGCAGTTTTTTGCGCAAGTTAGCGGTGTAATCCTCCTGCACATAGAGCGGCATATTGGGCGCCTGCTTTTGCAGATGGGGGATAAGTTGCGGCAGGAGATAAGGCCCCACGGTAAAAATCGCCCCCAGTGCCAAAGGGCTGTTGAGTTGGTCTTTGCCAGCATCTGCGAGCGCCTTGATGGTGGATGTATTGGCCAGCAGCAGGCGCGCCTGGGCAACGATTTTTTCACCCAACACGGTTGGCTGCACCTTGGTCTTGGTGCGCTCAAACAGCTCCACCCCCAGCTCCTCCTCCAGCTTGCGCACCGCGATGCTGAGGGTTGGCTGGCTCACATGGCAACGCTCGGCTGTGCGCCCGAAATGCTGCTCTTCTGAAAGTATGACGATGTAGCGCAACTCAGTCAGGGTCATGGAAAACTCAATCCAATTTGATGGCACCCAGTGTGCCCAGATCCCGTTAATAAGGCAAAAACCATTCACGTAAAAAAACGTCCGCAAACCCTATAGCCAAATACTATGGCGTTCAAATTGCCGTCACCGCCCAAGCCCCTTTTAAATATCCCGGTCACCAGCGCTTGAAAGGCAACACAATCACCACCTAATAAAAATCGGATGCAATCCCCATGACAACCGCCCAACTTTCCGTTGTGTTTTTCCTCCAGATGTTCGTCATCCTCGCCGTGTGCCGCTTGGTCGGCTGGATCGGACAAAAATACCTGCACCAACCCCAAGTCGTCGGGGAGATGATTGCCGGGGTTATCCTTGGCCCGTCGCTATTCGGCCTGCTGATGCCCGAACTTCAGAAAACCCTGTTCCCAACGGAAATGAAAGGTGTCCTTTATGTTGGTGCGCAGTTGGGCGTGGGGATGTACATGTTCTTGGTGGGGCTGGGCTTCCGTGGCGACCACTTCAAAGCCAACTTTAAAAGCGCTGCTGCCGTATCTATCTCCGGTATGGCTGCACCCTTCCTAGTGGCGATTGCGATTACCCCCTGGCTGCTGACCGTCCCCGGCCTCTTCTCGGATAAAGCCACCACCTTCAGTGCAACCCTGTTTATGGGCGCCTGTATTGCGATCACCGCCTTCCCCATGCTGGCGCGGATTATCCATGAGCGCGGCCTGAGCCAAACCAAATTGGGCACCCTCTCATTATCGGCCGGTGCAATTGACGACGCCGGCGCCTGGTGTGTGCTGGCGGTGGTGTTGGCTACCTTCGGTGCCGGTGCCGAATTGGCTTATAAAACCATCCTGGGAGGAATGGCCTTTGCCGCCTTCATGATTCTGGTTGCTCCCAAACTGCTGGCACCGCTGGCGCGCGCAGCCGAGAAACAACAAACCCTTAGCCCAACCCTGTTCGCCATTGTCATCATGTGCTTTATGTTGGCCGCATTCACTGCCGATGCGATTGGCCTGCACGCGGTATTCGGCGGTTTCCTGTTGGGCGCGATAATGCCGCGCGGCAAGCTGACACAAGAGATCAAACGCCAGCTCGAACCCTTTGTAGTGATCATCCTGATCCCGATCTTCTTCACCTACTCCGGCCTCAATACCCAGTTGACGATGGTCAATAACGTTGAATTACTGGCAATTGCCGCAGTCATCCTGATTGGCTCTATTCTCGCCAAAGGTGTTGCCTGCTGGGGCGCTGCACGCCTGTGTGGTGCCGACAACCGCACCGCTATGGGGATTGGTGCACTGATGAATGCACGCGGCTTGATGGAACTGATCATCATCAACATCGGCCTGCAAGCCGGGGTGATTGGTCCGGCCCTGTTCTCCATGATGGTATTGATGGCAATCATTACGACGCTAATGGCATCGCCTTTGTTTGAGCTTGTGTATGGCAAGCGCGCCCGCGAAACCGGCGAGCTGGCAGCAGTAGGCGCAGAAGAGGCCGAGCCCGCCAAACCACAAGCAGTTTGATTTTTCGATTTTTGTACCACGCTTTCCGTTTACCATAAGCCCTTTTAGCCCGAGCTCGCCTCGGGCTTTTTTATGCACCGATATTGCACAAGGTAAACGCACCAAAAAGTGTCGAAAAAATTGCCAAACAGAGTCCTCTACATATCCAAATAAGTAAGAATGATCACATAAAGATCAATACGTTAAGTGGCGTGGCACCGAAATTGCTAACCTTGACGCGCTAATGCAACTTTAGTTGCAATGCCCACTCAACCTACTAATGGACTTAAATATCATGCCTTCAACAAAATTGCTTTTTGCAGGACTCGCACTGAGCTTTGGTTTGGCTTTAAATGCGCTTGCAGTACCCGTTACAATCAATCTTGCACCTAATACTGCTGGATACGCTTCCAGCTTTAACTACACCTCGACTGAAGCCAATTTGACCCTTACTGGTTGGTCGAATAAATCCACTGGTAACAAGGCGATCGCACAAGACCAAATTGCCAGATGGTCTGGTTCAGGCGTTGGTGTTGAAAACCAGAATAGCCCCCAGCATGCCGTAGACAACTCCAGTGGCGACTATGACGCTTTGCTGTTCTCGTTCAGCAAAGTCGTTGATCTCAACAAGCTGGGCATTGGCTGGTATCAGACTGATGCCGATGTGTCGGTTCTGGCTTACACTGGCGCAACACCTTTCGCTGGCGATCTGAATGGCTTCGGCAGCAACTGGGCGGCCTTGCTAAGTAATGGCTGGAGCGTTGTAGGCAACTACAACCGCAATGGTACAGGCACATTCAACATCAATCCTGCTGATGTAAAATCCCAATACTGGCTGGTAGGCGCCTATAACAGTGCCTATGGCGGTTCGCTCTCGCAAAAAAATGACTACTTCAAATTGAATTCCGTTACCTTTGAAGCGGTGAGAGTACCTGAGCCAGGCACGGTGTTGCTGTTTGCCATGGGTCTACTGGGATTGGTGGCTGCTCGCCGCCGTATCGCCTAGTTCTCACAACAAACAGTCCAGACTAAAAAGGGCGCTCTCAGCGCCCTTTTTTATTGCCTATAAATTTGTATCGCTTATGATGGCGCCGGCTTAAAAAAGATAAGAAGAAACCAGGTACAACAATAACAATCTATCAGCGAGACAATATTATGCATAGACGAATCGCGTTATCCCTTGCACTGGCCTGCGTATTTCTCTGTACTGCTTTTAGCGCGCAAGCCCAGCAATTCAATGTATTGCTCTTTACCAAAACCAGTGGCTTCCACCACGAATCAGTCAATGAAGGTGTCACGGCGATACGTGAACTTGCCGTGCGCCACCACTTCAGTGTTGATTGGCATGAAGATGCGGGTATTTTTAACGATGAAAAACTCAAGAAATACCAGGCCGTCATTTTCCTGTTAACCACCGGCGATATTCTCAACGATGAACAGCAAACCGCGATGGAGCGTTTTATCCGTTCCGGCAAAGGTTTTGTGGGCGTCCACAGCGCATCAGATACGGAATACGACTGGGATTGGTACACCAAAATGGTTGGCCGCACCTTCCATATACACCCGGTCATCCAAACCGCCGAGCTCACCGTCACCAATCGTAAATTCCCCGGTGTTGAACGCATGCCGGAGCGTTTTTTATGGACGGATGAGTGGTATGAATTTGGTGCAGAGCGCATTAAAGGCCTGAATTATATTTTGGCAGTAGACGAGCAGACCTTTGATCCAAAGGTGAGTTGGGGTGAGAAAAAAGGCGAAGGCATGGGCAAATTCCACCCCATCGCCTGGTACCACGATTACGACGGAGGCCGCGCCTTTTACACCGCACTCGGGCACCTGCCTGCCACTTACAGCGATGCACTGTTTCTCGAACATATTTATGGCGGACTTTATTGGGCGGCAACCGGCAAAGGTTTGCGCAAAAAGTAATTCCTGACTATCACACTAACCATAACAACAGACATCATGAACAATTCCTTAAAAAACGTTTTAAAGACCTACGCCCGATTTATTTATCCCGCCATTATTTTGGTGATTTCACTGGGCATTTATTTCCCCCACTACGGCTCACCCCAAGCGATGTTTTGGGATGAAAACTACCATGTACCCAACGCACAAAAATACGTCGATGGTGTGATGTATATGGAGCCCCACCCACCGCTTGGCAAATTACTCATGGCGGTGGGTGAAGTTTTTTTTGGCGGCAATGAAAATGTCAACAAAACAAAACTGTTGGAGACCGATTATCTAACGGGTGACAACGCGCCGCCCGAAATGACCTACAAAGGTTTCCGCTGGCCCTCAACCGTCATGATGGCACTCTCAGTGTTATTTTTTTACGGCATTATTAATTGCATCACCCAACGCGCCTGGTTGGCGGCAGCGTTTACCAGCATGGTCATTTTTGACAATGCGCTAGTGATCCATTCACGCGCAGCACATTTGGATGGTATACAACTCTTTTTTATTCTGGGCGCACTTTATTATTTTACTCGCACCGTCACTGCCTTTATTAACCAACAAAAACCGATTCAACTTAAACACTATGCCATCATCGGATTACTGGTCGGATTAGGCATTGCGGTAAAAGTGACTGCAGCTATTTTGGTGCTGCTATTGGGAATGCTCTATTTAGTGGACCAATGGAAAAATATAAAAACCTGGAACTGGCAGCTATTGCTAAAACGCCTTGCAACCACAGTACCTTCAGGTGTTATTCCCATTGCCATCGCATTTTTCGGTGTGTTTTATATTCACATAGGTTTGGGTAGCCATGTGCACCAGGAGCGCACCTATAAAGCATCGCCGGAATATCTCAACCAGATCCGCATGGGGGATACCTGGTCACTCAAAACATTTTCCCTGGGCATGCGTGACAACTGGAAATTCATGTCTGAATACGCTGACGGCGTACCACGTCTGGATGAGTGTAAAGCCGATGAAAACGGCAGCTACGTTATGAACTGGCCACTGAGTAGCAAAACCATCAGTTATCGCTGGGACAAAAACACGGTGGACGGCAAAACCGTTACCCAATACAAATATTTAATCGGCAACCCGATTGTGTGGCTCTCAGTCATCGCCGGAATTATTTTGTCGTCAGGCCTCATTATCGGACGAGTTATTTACAATAACCCTATCAAAGACGAGAGATTGTTTTACTGGATCTGCGCGTTTACCGGGCTATATATCTGCTACATGATTGCCGTTCTACAAATCGAGCGGGTGATGTATCTCTATCACTATCTAATTGCGTTAATGTTTGGCGCCGTCAATCTCGCACTGGTATTTAATTATATTTATCGCGACGAGGTTATCGCCAACAATAAACACACCATTATCAACGCCAGCCTGTTTGCCCTTTTGGTGATTGCTGTATTTGCGTTCTTCTCCCCATTCACCTACGGCTTTGGGTTAACCGAAGACCAATTTGAATTGCGCAACTGGTTCAGCTTCTGGAAATTACAGGTGGTGAGATAATTATGAACGCCCAACAACTATTAAATAAAAATAGTATTTTCACTGCGCTTATTGCGCTGATTGTCATCCTGATTGGCGTGCGCATTACACCGGTGAGTGTCGATCCTGTAGTGAAGGTAATGATTAGCAAGAACCGCGTGGGCATTAGCAACATCTATCAGCAGCGCGACATCGAATTTACCCGGGAAGTCTGGGTAGATGTGCTCGATCTGGAAGAAAGCAGCCGCTTCAGCCACCCAAAACTCGGCAACATCGCCACCTACACTGACGATTTTTTTGTCGATGTGGACCACAAAATCACCGTAAAACAATCAGACACCTATCGCTTTATGATGGGCAGTGATGACGGTTTCTCACTGAGTATTGATGGCAAACTTATCTGTGAACACCTGGGGGACCGCCCCTTTAGCGTTCAACCCTGCGTGATCTTTTTGAATGAGGGTGAGCACCAGGTGCGTATCTCTTACTTCCAGGGTTTTGGTAACTCCGGCTTTACGGTGGAATATGCGCGCGGCGATGAAAAACCCCGCTGGTTTGGCGAAGATTCTGACAGCGTAAAGTTTTAATCTCCTGCTCGCCAAGCAAAGCAACAACGCCTGCCAACGCAGGCGTTGTTGTTTATGCTCCCACCTTTTGGGTTTCAAATACGACTGGCGAGCCATTAGCAGGTGTAATTGGCAGGTGTAGTAGATGCCGCAACAGGAATAGCGGCTATACTCAAAAAAACGCCACGATGAGCTATTTCACACGGCATCCCCATAGCACCACAGCCTGCCAGCCCCTTAAAAATGATAAGAAGCCAGCGCTCGTCAGCATACCTTTGCTTTTTTTGGGCACTCTTATGGGTGGGCTGTTTGGCGCCAGCAACTTATGCAGAGGACAACCCGGCATTCGATCCAACTCCGTTGCGCATAGTGACCCAACCCTTTGAAGTGACCGCACAAGCCCACGAAATTTATTTCTATAAAGTGCTGGAGCTGGCACTGCAAAAAACCGCCGACACCCATGGCCCCTATCAACTTGAGCGCTTCAATCGCATCCTGAGCAACCAGCGCTATATCGCCGAGGTCAGCCGCGACCATGGCGTTATTGATATCACCTGGACCATGATTAACCAGGAGCGCGAAGAAAAATTGCTGCCCATCAAAATATCCCTATTGCGTGGCATGAACAGCTACCGGGTGTTTTTAATTCGCACTGAAGATGTGCAAAAATTTGCGGCGATACGAAATATCGAAGAATTAAAACAGTACAGTGCGGGCTCAGGCAGCGTCTGGCCAGACACATCGGTGTTATTGGCCAATGGACTGCCCGTCGTAACATCAGCCCATTATGAATTGCTCTTTACCATGTTGGAGAGAAAACGTTTCGATTATTTCCCGCGCGGCGTCTATGAAGTCTGGACCGAACAAAAAGCCCATGCCAATAAAGGTTTTGTGATTGAAGAAACGCTGATGTTTCACTATCCCGCACCGATTTATTTTTTCGTCAACAAAAAAAATGCCCGACTTGCCGAGCGCATTGAACGCGGATTAAAAATCGCCATTGCTGATGGCAGCTTTGACACATTATTTTTTAGTACCCCCGGCTTCGAACGGGGATACCAAGAGATCAACAATAAAAATCGCCGGGTTTTTCATCTGCAAACCTTGAATCATTACGAGGATTAATGATTACACCTGCGTCGGTATAACCATTATCCTCACTGCAGATATCATTAAGGCAAGAGATCAATTTCATGCCGGTTAACATCGGCACTCGCGTGCAATTGTGTTTTTCCTTTACGCAACCGCCGCTCGCCCAACAACAGCACAATCGGTGCCGCAATCAATATCGATGAACTGGTACCAATCACAATACCAAACAACATCGGCAGTGAAAAACTCGCGACTGCACTGCCACCGGCTATCGCCATCGGCAAGAGCGCAAGAAAAGTGGTGACAGACGTAAACACGGTGCGCGTAAGCGTTGAGGTGATACTTTCATTGAGCAATTGCACCAGCGGTTTATCGGGAGTGATGCGCAAATTTTCGCGAATGCGATCAAATACCACCACTTTGTCATTTACTGAATAACCAATTAATGCGAGCAAGGCTGCCACGGCAGTGAGATTAAATTCCACACCGGCCAGTGCAAAAAAACCAATCGTCTTGGTTAAGTCCAACGCGAGCGTAAGCGTTGCAGCCAGCGCAAAATGCGATTCAAAGCGAGCCCATAAATAACCCAACATTCCCAATCCCGCCAAAATAATCGCGAGAATTGTGGCATCGCCAAAATCGCCACTCACACGCGGCCCCACCATTTCCACACGCGGAAATTCTGCATCAGGCGAGATGGCCAGCACTGCACTCTTAACAGCCTGCACGCTCGCGCCATTGGCAACATCTTCCGCTGATTGCATTGGCATACGCATCAAATAGTGCCCCTGCGCACCAAATTCCTGAATCGCCAGCTGCGTTGTGTTTTGCTGTTCCAAGCCTTTGCGTAAATCAGAAACAGTTATATCGGGGGCGCTCACTTCAATCACTGTGCCACCACTAAAATCGACACCGTAATCCAAACCTGGAGTGAAAAATAAAAACACTGAAGCGAGTGACAAAACCGCTGATGCTATCAATCCAAAAAAGCGTGCACGCAAAAAGGGAATCGTATTTTCACTGATGCGATCCAATACGTTAATGCCAGAAATAATCAGCGGTTGTTTGCCCAACTTTTCGACGCGCCATTCCATCACCAAGCGGGTAAACGATATCGCCGTAAACATGGAGATTATTAAACCCACCGCCATAGTCACTGCAAAACCGCGCACCGGTCCGCTGCCGAATAAAAACAATAAACTGATGGCGATCAGCGAGGTGACATTGGAATCGAGAATGGTGCTGTAAGCGCGTTGAAAGCCCGCACGCAATGCCGCCATCGCAGGTTCACCACGCCGCGTTTCTTCGCGGATACGCTCGTTGATTAAAATATTCGCATCCACCGCCATGCCGATACTTAAAATAAACCCGGCAATACCGGGCAGGGTCAGTGTCGCCCCCAATAAACTCAGCACACCAAAACTCAAACCAATATTAATCGCCAAGCCTGTGCAGGCGATTAATCCCCAGCGCCCATAAATTCCTACCATAAACGCAAGAACCAGCAGTGCACCAACAATTCCCGTGCTAATCCCCATAGAAATTGCATCGCTGCCCAAATCCGGCCCCACGGTTCGCTCTTCAATCACTTTTAACGGCGCAGGCAAAGCACCTGCACGCAACAGCAGCGCCAAATCATTTGCACTCGCACTGGTAAATGAACCGCTGATTTCACCACTGCCGCCTTGAATTGCACTGCGAATAACCGGTGCGGTGACGACACGATCATCCAACACAATCGCCAGTGCGCGGCCAACATTGTGTTTGGTCATATCGCCAAAGCGACGCGCACCTTCGTTATCCAATTTAAAATTAACAACCGGTTCGCCAGTTTCCTGATTAAACGCCAAACGCGCATCGCTGATATGCTTTCCCTCCAGCGCCACTCGCTCTTCCAGTTGATATATCTCACCGGGTGTATCGCCTTGCACTGAAATAATTTTCCCAAGCAATGCCGATTTTTCGTTCGCAGCCCAATGAAACGTCATGCGCGCCGTCGTGCCCAATAACTCGCGGATATGCTGCGGGTCATTAACACCCGGCAGCTGCACTAAAATACTGTCGCTGCCCTGCCGTGTAATCATCGGCTCCACCATGCCGGTTTCATCCAGACGGCGGCGCACCACTTCCAAACTCTGCTCAACCGCATCGCGCACTATCTGCTCATGCAGCGCGGGGTTTTTATTGGCAGTTAGTTCGCTGGTATCCACCTCCAACAACAAATGCGAACCGCCACGTAAATCCAAACCCAGTGTTAATTGATTCTGCGTATACCACACAGGTAATTTTTCTAACGCGGAATCCGGTAATACATTCGGTAAGGCACAGAGCAATCCGAATAAAATAATCAGGCCATACACAATCGCCCGCGAAAAACGTGTTTTCATCGCTAATACTCCACCATGCCTGCACTCATCACCGTTTTAATGTAGTGAGAGGAAAGCAAAAAAATTGAAATTGTTTTTTAACGGAAGTGATTAAACGAGCGGTGGCGCGCGGGAGATATTGAGTGTCTGTAATTGATGAAGGGAGAGATGCGGATGTTGCGCAGCGGAATTATGCAATCTTGCTGTCACATGCGGAAGCAAGGCGATAATGTCATTCGCTGTTAATGCCCAAACAGGCTCAGGCGGTTCGGCGGATTTGGGTTGATCTTTGTAGCGACTAAAAAAGCGTTTCAGCGTGAATGAATGTTCGCTGTTGGCGTGCAGCGGCATATCCACTGAAACCACACGACCATTGCGCTCGGTATCGCCACCTGAATATTCCGTTGTGTGATCAAGACTCCAACTCGCCAACAAACACAAAAAGCCAACAACCAACATCCCGCCCCATAAGAGCCGAACTGACGATTGTTGCTGAAGATGGGATTGAACGAGCATAGCTGCTGCCGAGGTGTGGAATTCAGAGATTATGGGGTGGGGATTTTGTGAATCAAGGGGCAATGGAAAATAAGCGTTTGTACTTTAAATAAAAAAGGCGCAGCAAAGGCTGCGCCGAATCATCAACAGCGACGATGTACAAAATCAAAACGTATAATTCACCCCCAAATACGCAGTACGGCCGAACCATTGCAAAGTACGCGTTAGCTGTTCGTCGAACATGTAGCTGCGGTTGGGTTCGTTGGTGAGGTTGCTGATGGAAAATATCAGGTCCAGACCGCTGTCAAATTTGTAGGCAGCTTGATAATCAAGCAGGGTTTCTGGCGCGAAGATGATAGGTTGCAAATTCACGTTGCGTGTTTCGCCCACGAATGAATCCTGGAAGGTGGTTGATAGACGCGTTTCAAATCCGCCCAGGCTGTAAAACAGCGTGAAGTTTGCCGATTTTTCTACCAGACCGGGGAAGGGTAAATTGTTGTCGCCTTCAAAACTTTCCACAGGATTTACCACACTGATTTTACTATCAGTCAGTGAGTAACTGGCGCTCACACCCAAACCTTGCCACAGCTCAGGCAAGAAATTAAATGTTTGCGTGTAAGACAATTCCAGGCCGCGAATGTAGCCGCCTTCCTGATTGTTAATTGAGGTGGCGTAATTACCGTTTTGCACTTCGGCTTCAACAAAATTGCCGCCGCCATCGTTCACAATCCAGGTGTCGGGCATATCAAAACCCGCTGCACGGAAATCAAAATTTTCGTAGGTAATATCCTGGATAAACGATTTGATTTCACGGTGATAAACCGCCACCACCAACGCACCGTTGTAGTCGGGCATGTAGTGTTCGTAAGACAAATCAATTTGATCGGCGATAAACGGCGTTAAGAAAGGCGATGTGTTGCTGCCGTAATTAAAATAAGGCGTATCGCCACGCAGTGAAACCGAACCTTCAGAATCAGGCGCGGCCAGGCGATTAATGGGCGGACGCGACAATACCCGCGCTAACGCCAAACGCAAGAAGTCATCTTCTGCGAGGCTGTAATTGAGGTTGAGCGAGGGCAAATTATAACTGTAGGTTGCGCCCAAATCCTGATAGGAAAAATCGGTTTTGCATTCGCCGACTTCATCGCAAATTTCGCGCGCGCCTTTTTCCACATCGCCATTGACGTTAATTAATGCCGCACTGGTTTGGTCGGTGCGCACATGGCGCACGCCGATATTGCCCACCAAGTCGCGCCCGAACAGGCTGGTGGAAAGATTGGCTTGCAGATAAAACGAGGTGATGTTTTCGTCGATTTCCGAGCGCTGTTTCATCGACCAATCGCGCCCTTCACCCCAGCGCGCGGCGGGGTCAATCGGACGTGGCGATGCAACCGGGTTGAGATTGTCTGCAGTTACCGGCGGCACAGCGCCAAGCACTAAACCGCCCTTGTGGGCTTGCTGGATAATCTTGTCGCCATCGATTGCGAGGAATGACGGAAAGTTGGAAAACTCGCCTTTCCAATTCACCACGTCTGAGGTGTCGGTGGTGATCGGCAGCGACCAGTCAGTTTGGATGGTGCCGTTAGCGCCATCGCCATATACAAATACCTGGCGGCGATCTTTATGGTTGCGCTCGGAGTAGCGCGCGCCCGCTTCCACCGAACTGATCAGCGGCAATTCCAGTTCGTATTTCAAATCAAACCGTGCCGCGCTAATCACATCGTCGTTAATACGCGGATAGCGCTCGTAGTTGGTCATGCGCAGGTTGCTCACGCCACTGGCATCGTACTGGGTGTAATCGCGGCTCAGGCTGACGCTGGGGCGATTAATACCGTCGAGCAAATAGGTAACCGACTGATCCGGATCGCGTTCATAAGGATCAAAACCGGCTACGGGCGATGCTTTGGGGCGGTACAAATGCGCGCGCACTACACCGTCGGCCTGCACACCTGAGGCATCTGAGTGGGATAAGTCGAGCGAGGCAGTGAGCGCGTCCTGCTTCCATTTGAGATTCAAACCGCCCGAGAGCAATTCGTTGGTTTGGGTTACGTCATTGCTATTGATTTGCAGGTTGAAGGCCGTTGGATTGGTGTCACCCACTTTAAATTCCCCACCCACCACGGCGATATTTTCCCAGAGCACCAGGTTGGTAATTTCGGCATTTTTCAGCGGTTGGATACGGAAACCGCGCGAATAGCTGTCGGACTCAAACTTGGAGTAAAACAGGTCGGATTGCACCGACAGGTACTCGCTTGGCTCGAACTGGATCGCGGCCATATAGCCATCGCGCGTCTCTTCACCACCGGTCTGGAAGACTTCAAAACCGTCGCTCATAAAGACGGCTGCCGGGCGATTATCGGTCGGCAGGGCGTTGAAATCCCTATCCACAATGGTGGTACCCAGGCGGCTGGGCGGATCCAGCAGCTCATAGGCCTCGCCCTCATAGTTGTATTGCTCAAACCGCGTGGCGGAACGCGGTTGCACCAGGCGCGCATAACCCAAGGCGACGCCGAGCTTGTCATCAAACAGTTTCTTCTGGAATGACAGCGAAAAACGTTGGCCGAATGGCTCGGCACCGTAAATATCGCTGGCTTGGTCGTTGTAGCTGCCGCGCACGCCGATGGAGACTTTTTGGTCTTCCGTCATCTCCAGCGGGTTGGCAGTTTTCAGTTCGACCGTACCCGCTACACCGCCTTCAATCAGCGATGCCTTTGGTGACATATAGACTTCTACCGATTGGATCAGCTCGGAGGGGAACTGGCTGAATTCCATCGCGCGGGTGCCGTTGGGTGATACCTGCTCGCGGCCATTGAGGGTGGAAAATACAAAACCCTCGCCCATACCGCGCACCTGGATAGTGCCCGCCTGACCACCGGAGCGGGTGACGGTGATGCCGGGTACACGGCCAAGGGCATCGGCGATGGATACATCGGGCAAACCGCCAATATCGGCGGCGGAAATGGCCTGCACGACAGTGTCGGCATTACGTTTGGTATCGAGGCTATTCTGGATTGAACGGGCATAGCCAGTCACCATCACCTCTTCTACTTCCACCTGCGGCTTGCCTTCGTCGGCAGCAGCGTCAGTTGCTGTTTGAGCCAGCAGGGAATTTGACAGTGAAGCCATTGCCACAGCAGATACAACGGCAGCCAGCGGCTTTAAATTAAATGTTTTCATGTGCTTTATCTCAGCTTGTTATCTGTTTGCTATCGCTTCAAGCGCCCCCAGCGCGGGGGGCG
>Ga0307408_100000313_pt1 | contig 46547 bp, 35 predicted proteins | sample 322Cmetagenome_FD_202116 | JGI IMG/M metagenome (GOLD analysis project Ga0307408, IMG submission 202116) | Maize rhizosphere microbial communities from greenhouse at UC Davis, California, United States - 322HYB-C-3 | ecosystem: Host-associated > Plants > Roots > Rhizosphere > Soil | place... | reverse complement strand
TTTCATATGCCTCTGCCGCTTTCTCAAAGTCGCTCAACATATAATAAACAGAACCAATATTAGAATAAACCACACTATTTTTTTGTATATCTCTCGCTTTTTCAAAATTCAAAATTGCCAATTCAAAATTTCCAAGGTTGAAATAGCAACCACCTAAATTAATTAAAACTGAATAGTTTTCCGGAACGACATCAAGAACATCATTATAAATTTTAACAGCATCATCTAAACGACCATTTTTTATAAGAAAGTACCCATAACCAACATACAACCTCCAATCCTTACTTTTATTTTTAAGCTCATCTTTAAATATGGCTTCAGCTTTTTCAACCTCACCAATTTCATCATAAGTTAAGGCCAAATCAATTTCTGTTGAGTTGTTTTTCCCACTAACACCTTTTTTTAAATATGAAACCGCTTTATCGTACTCACCCATATCACGATAAATGCTACCTAGCAGACCTATAGCTTGAAGCGAGCTACTATCAAAAGATAGAGCAATTAAACAATGCTTTTCTGCCTCTCCCAGCCAGTGCTCAGATGATAGCAACTCATAATTTCTCCAATAAGCTTTACATAACCCTGTATGAGCAAGAGAAAATGATGAATCGTGAACTAATGACTCCATGAATGCTTGTATAGCGTCATCAATATTTTCACGAGACATGGGCTTCCCCAACAATGCGGCTCCCCTCAAATAATATTCATAAGCCGTAACATCCCCAGTCAATCTTAACGGCGCAGGCCGAAAATTCTGCAAATCAAACTCATCCGCCAAATATCGTGCAATCTCCCCTACCAACCGATCCTGCAAAATAAAAATATCCTGATAAGTACCATCCAATTTTCCACCGGCAATTTGCACATTATCTTTGCGGCGAAATAAGCGGTAGGCGATGCGGAGGTTGTCGCCCAAACGCTGCACACTGCCTTCCAAACGGATAGGTGCATGAATACCTTCTTTCGCATCCACTATATACACATCGCGCATATCGGCTAACTGCGAGCGCACAGCTTCGGTGATACCGGCAGAGAAATAATCGGCATCGCCTTTTTCATTCATCAGGTTTTGAAAATCGGCGATTTCTACATAATTTGCTGTGTAACCCGGCACTAACCAGCGGGGGATAAAATAAAAACCGGCGACAATGAGCGCGAACAAACAAGCCGTTAATGGATAGCGATAGGCATGGATTTTTTTATTGAGGCCGCGCAGGAAATAAAACAGATGGTCGCGCCAACCGATGCCGGAGGGTTTGATTAAATAGACGCGAATTTTTTGTTCGATATTTTTTAAGGCTTGCACACCTAAACGTTTTGCGGGTGACGAGAGTGTAAAGCGGATTTCGTCGTAAACAGTTTGCGATATACAAATGCCATCGGCCACAGCGAGCGGCTCAAGGCGCGCGGCGATATTGACGCTATCGCCAAAGACCGCACCATCGCGCAGCATCACCTCGCCTTTGTGCAAACCGATGCGGGTTTGCAGTGGCGGTAATTTTTTATCGCGCACTTCATTAAACGCTTGCAGATGTTGCTGGATGGCGATGGCGGCTGCAGTTGCACTAGCGGCGGAATCGAAGCGCGCGAAAATCGCATCGCCAATAAATTCCACCAACTGGCCGCCTTGCTGTTCGATATGGGAGAGCAGGATTTTGCGGTAGTCGCCTAACATTTCTATCGCCATAGCTTCATTGCGCCCCATAAGGCGCGAATAGCCGACTATGTCGGTGAACATAAGTGTCTGTTCACAATGTTGATTGTGTTCGGCGACCATGATGCAGTCGGCTCTCCGTGCGATAGCGTTTGGTGGTGAAAAAAATGATAATCCTTGCCGCTCAAAATAGGGCATAAGTGGCGGCGATTATTGTGTGTTTTCGTGACAATAACAACAAATCAGCAAAAGAGATTCCACGCAGTGAAAAAACGCACAAAATTATGCAAATTTTGGCGCCAATATTAGCCCTGTCACACCTCAGGCGTTATGATGAGCGCAACGCCAGCTCTCACAACCTAACAATAGAAGCCTATCCCATGTTAGAGAACGTACGCCTCTTTGCCGATGTGCCACCCGAATATCTCCAACAATTGGAAAAACTCAGTATTCCGCGCCGCTTTCCGAAAAATACGGTACTGGTCACCGAGGGTGATGAATCAAGTCATTTGTATATTATTCGCAAGGGAACCGCGAGCGCATTTCTGACCAATGAAGATGGCCGTCAGGTCAACCTTAACTACATGCAAGAGGGCGAATATTTTGGTGAGTTGTCGCTGTTGGATGGCCAACCGCGCTCGGCCTCTGTAGTGACTGTGACCGATTGCGAAATGGTATTGGTGCCGCGCGCGGGTGTGCTGGAGCTGTTAAATAAGCATCCGGAATTTGCGATGGTGTTGATAACGGAACTTACGCGCCGCGTGCGCGATTTAACTGACAGCGTAAAAGACATGGCACTGCTGGATGTGTATGGCCGCGTAAGCAACGCACTGGAAAAACTCAGCGATGACAACAAACGCATCCACAACCCGAAAGTGACGCATCAGGATATCGCCAATATGGTTGGCTCATCGCGCGAAATGGTGAGCCGAATTATGAAACAGTTATTGATTGGCGAATATATCGAGCAATGCCCCGGCTACATTGAAATCAAAAAACAATTGCCGCGTTATTGGTAACCGATTTATCCAAATCGGGCGCACAAAAAAGCCAGCAAAACTGCTGGCTTTTTCATTATCAAAACCATTGTGCGTTTAATTAAACGCACCCACCTGCACCAACCAGGCTTTCAATTGCTGCATGGGCATAGCGCCGGAAACGCGTTGCACTTCTTTCCCCCTTTTAAATAAAATCAAAGTGGGAATACTGCGAATCCCCCAACTCTGGGCAATAGACGGTACGGCCTCAGTATTGAGTTTGGCGCAGCGCAAATAAGGTTCCGATTGCGCGGCAAGCTGCTCAAACACAGGAGCAAAACTTTGGCAGGGGCCGCACCAGGGCGCCCAGCAATCTACCAGGACCGGAATGTCATTTTTCTCAATGGTGTTGGCGACATTCCCCGGATTTAACTCTAATGGTTTGCCCACAAAAAGTGGACGCTTGCATCTACCGCAGCTGGGATTATCGGCCAAGCGTTCGCCCGGCAGGCGATTGGTGGCGAAGCAGTGCGGGCAATTGATTTGGGTAGCGCTCATAGTGATTCCAAATTATCGATAAACAGTGGCCTTAAGATGGTCGCTCACGGTGATATTTTCAAGCCATATTGTTTCGGTATTGCAAAAAAATATAAATATAAAAAAGCCCGCCAGTGCAAAGGGGGGCACGGGCAGGCAAAAGGGTTACCTTAGGGTTTCCAAAAAACAATCATGACTACTGACGGTTGGCAACAGCTTCCTGCGCAAACTCCCAACCACCGCCGAGAGATTTATACACAGCGACTAAATTCAACAGCACTTGCATATCGCTCTGCGCCAATTGTGCACTCACATTCAATTGCGAGCGTTCGGCATCTAACACGGTTAAAAAATCGCTGCTGCCCACTTCAAAACGTTTGCGCGCAAAAAACGCTGCCTGGTTACTCGCATTCAATGCGCGCTGCAAATCAATACGCCGTTCTTCTTCGCGCGAAAAATTTTGCAGGGCATTATCGGTCTCTTCCAGGGCGACCAGCACTTGCTGTTCAAACTCGGCAATGCGTGCCTGGGTGCGAGCATCGGCCGCATCGATTTGCGCATCTACCCGTCCGAGATTAAACGCTGCCCATTGGATACGCGGTGAAAATGAAAAGGTATCGGTACCGCTATTGCCAAGACGCGTCCAATCCGTTGATAAATAACCCAAGCCGCCTGAAAAAGTGACACTGGGGTACATATCCGCAACGCGGATATTGTATTCCGCCACTGCACCTGCGAGAGCTTGCTCTGCACGGCGAACATCAGGGCGACGCTTTAATAAATCTGCAGGGTTACCCACCGCAAATGAAGCGGGAATTTCCGGCAGGGATTTCACTTGCGTCAACGCCGTTTTTAATTCCGCCGTGGGTTTACCGGTTAGTACACCAATGCGATTCAAGGCAACATTTACTTGCGCATGCAACGTGGGAATACTGGAACGCGTTAATTCCAACTGCGATTCAGCGCGCGCTACATCCAATTGGTCACCCCGCCCCACTTCAAGGAAACGCTGGGTAAGCTGCAAAGTTTCCTGCTGGTTAAGTACATTGCGCAGGGCGACATCCAACAAATATTGGTTGCCGCGCAAACTGATGTAGGCACTGGCCACTTCCGCAGCGATACTCACTTGCGCCGCTTGTAAATCGGCTTCGCGCGCAGCGATTTGTGCCTTGGATAATTTCACACCATTGCGCACGCGGCCAAAAATATCCAATTCCCAACTTGCATCAAAACCGGCTTGGTAAGATTCACTGATGCGCGAATCAGCATCGCCCACAATATCGGCACTTTGTTTCTGGCGAGTACTACTCACACCGGTTTCCACGGTGGGATAGCGATCCAATTTGCTGTTGCGCAGCAACGCGCGTGATTCAGCGAGCGATGCCTGTGCGATACGCACGGAATGGTTTTGCTGCAAGGAGTCGGCAATTAATTGATTAAGCTGCTCATCATTTAATTGCGACCACCAGGCTGCTACCGGTTGTTGCTGGTTCATGCCTTGTTGCAATTCAAATGCCGCCGGTGCAGCTGGCACATTGGCCAGCGCGCGTGAATCTTCTACCGATTTAAATCCGCTACAAGCACTGATAACCAAGGGCAACAATGCCAGGCTAAACAGTTTGATTAATTGTTGCTGTTTCATACTTGCACCTCTTTGTGATCAAGAGCTGATTGATGTGAATGCGGCTCATTTGAATGCGATTGGTTCTCCAATTTTTCTGCCTCTACTTTTTCTGCAACAGCATAGCTGCGCTTGCCTTCCAATTTGCGCAGCAACACGTAGAACATAGGCGTGAAAAACAAACCAAAGAAAGTCACACCCAACATGCCGGAGAAAACCGCGATCCCCATGACACTGCGCATTTCCGAACCTGCACCAGTGGAGAACACCATCGGCAATACGCCCATAATGAATGCAAAAGAAGTCATCAAAATCGGACGCAGACGCATACGGCTGGCAGTAATCGCTGCTTGATAGGTCGCCATGCCACGCATTTCCAGTTCACGCGCGAATTCCACAATCAGGATTGCGTTTTTACTGGCGAGCCCTGCGAGCACAAACAAACTGATTTGGGTAAAGATATTGTTGTCGCCATTAGTAATCCACACACCAAAGAGCGCAGACAAAATCGACAGCGGAACAATCGTCACTACCACCAGCGGCAGTGCCAAACTTTCGTATTGCGCAGCCAATACCAAAAACACCAGCAACAAACACAGCGGCAAAATATAAATCGCGGTATTGCCTGCAAGCACTTCCTGATAGGTCAAATCAGTCCATTCATACACGATACCTGATGGCAACACTTCATCCAGGATTTCGTCGATTGCATCCTGCGCTTGACCGCTGGAATAACCGGGTGCAGCGTTACCATTAATATCTGCAGCCAAATAACCGTTGTAATGTGCTGCGCTTTCCGGACCGTAACTTTCTTCCATAGTCAGTACTGAACCCAGCGGCACCATATCGCCCTGTGCATTGCGCACTTTTAAATTGAGCGCATCTGCCGGGGTGTTGCGATATTCTGCATCCGCCTGGGCGATAACTTGATAGGTGCGGCCGAATTGGTTGAAATCATTGACATAAAGCGAACCCAAATAGATTTGCATGGTGTCAAAAATTTCTTTTACATTCAGGCCCAGCTGTTTGGCTTTGGTGCGGTCTACATCCGCATACAATTGCGGCACATTAATTTTGTAGTTGGAAAATACACTTGCCAGCTCCGGGCGCTGCATGGCTTTTTGTTGCACTTGCGCAACCACTTCCGCTAACTTTTCGTATCCCAAACCAGCGCGGTCTTCGATCTGCAATTTAAATCCACCGGTAGTGCCCAAACCGCGTACAGGTGGTGGTGGGAACACCGCAATAAAGGCTTCTTCAACACCGGCAAATTTCATTTGCAGTTTTTGCGAAATTGCCGCTGCAGACAGCTCTTTGCCTTTGCGCTCTTCAAAAGGTTTTAAGGTTAAGAACACAATACCGGCGCTGGAACTGTTGGTGAAACCGTTAATGCTTAAGCCTGGAAACTGCACTGCACTTTCTACGCCCGCTTCTGCCAAACCAATTTCACCCATTTCGCGGATAACTTGTTCAGTGCGCGAGAGAGTTGCACCATCAGGCAATTGTGCAAAGGCGATCAAGTATTGTTTATCCTGCGCGGGCACAAACCCTTTGGGGATAATATTGAAACCTACCGCGGTAATACCAAGCAGCACAGCGTAAACGCCAATCGCTAACGTTTTGCGCCCCAATAATTTTCCAACTTTGCCAGAATAATTACCCGATGCACGATTAAAGCTGCGGTTGAACCAACCAAAAAAGCGGCCGAACAACTTATCCATAATGCGCGTTAAACGGTCTTTTGGTGCGTCGTGACTTTTCAATAACAGTGCAGCGAGTGCCGGGCTTAAGGTCAATGAGTTGATTGCAGAAATTACGGTGGAAATTGCAATCGTCAGTGCAAATTGTTGATAGAACTGACCGGTTAAACCGCTTACAAATGCGATAGGAACAAACACTGCCACCAGCGTCAATGATATCGCAATAATCGGCCCACTCACCTCTTGCATGGCTTTATAGGTTGCCGCCAGTGGCGTTAAACCTTCTTCAATATTTCGCTCAACGTTTTCCACTACGACAATCGCATCATCCACCACGATACCAATCGCCAATACCAAACCAAATAATGACAAGGTATTAATGGAGAACCCAAATGCCCACATCAGTGAGAAAGTACCAATGATTGAAACCGGAACGGCGAGCAATGGAATAATTGACGCACGCCAGGTTTGCAAAAACAAAATTACCACGACGACTACAAGCGCCAGCGCTTCCAGCAGGGTTTTGATAACGGCTTTGATCGAACTTTTTACAAAAATTGTCGGGTCATATACCACTTGATATTCAACACCTTGCGGGAAACGCTCAGACAATTCCGCCATGGTAGAACGCACCGCATCGGAAATCTGGATCGCATTAGCACCGGGTGATTGGAAAATCGGGATAGCCACTGCAGGGCGGCTGTCGAGCATTGCATTCAAACTGAATTCCGATGGCCCCATCTCCACGCGCGCCACATCTTTTAACCGGGTAATTTCACCGGTGGAGCCTGCGCGGATAATAATTTCGCCAAACTCTTCCGGATTATCCAAACGGCCTTTGGCATTGATGGGCAATTGCACATCGACCAAATCGGTTACCGGTGCACCACCGATCATACCGGCAGCCACTTGTACGTTTTGTTCGCGGATTGCATTGACCACATCATTGGCGGTGAGATTTTTCTCGGCAATTTTTTCCGGATTCAACCAGATGCGCATAGCGTAATCGCCCGAACCAAACAAACGCACTTGACCTACACCGGCAACTTTGGCGAGCTCGTCTTTAATATTCATCAAGGCATAGTTGCGCAGATAAAGTTCGTCATAACTTTTATCCGGCGAAATTAAATGCACTACCATGGTTAAATCGGGCGAACTTTTTACCACTGTCACACCGCGTTGGCGGGTGACATCAGGCAGACGTGGCAGTGCTTGGGATACACGGTTTTGCACCATTTGTTGTGCAAGATCGACATCGGTACCGATTTTAAAGGTGACGGTCAGCGTTAAACGGCCATCGGTGGTCGCTTGCGAAAACATGTACAACATATTTTCCGTACCAGCCAGTTGCTCTTCCAACGGTGTTGCAACAGTTTCTGCAATCACCTTCGGGTTGGCACCGGGATAAGACGCGTTGACCACTACCGAAGGCGGCGATACATCCGGATATTCCGAGATGGGCAATTGAAACATAGCGAGTAAACCGGCGATAAAAATCAGTAGCGAAATTACGCCGGCGAAAATGGGACGATCCACAAAAAATTTGGATATGTTCATGATGAGCCTGCCTGCTAATGGGCTTTGTTAAAGGCGTGTTTGGAGAGCACTGGTGCATGGCACCAGTGCAATTCATTACACAAAAACTATGGGATTAAACGGTGATGAACTTAAGGATTGGATGCAACAGCTGCTGTGGCACCCGCCTGGGTCACACTGGGATTGACCGTGCTATTGGGTCGCACATGGGACAAACCATTGACGATTACTTTATCGCCGGCATTGACACCCGCCAGTATCACGCGCTGCCCCTGATAGTGTTCACCCAGGGTAATCTCGTGATAAGTCGCGGTATTTTTTTCATCGACAACTAATACAAATTTTTTGCTTTGGTTGGTGCCAATTGCACGCTCGGGAACCAATAACGCCTGGATTTTTTCCGCCGATCCCAAACGTACATTGGCAAACATGCCGGCGGTGAGCGCACCGTCTTTGTTATCAAAAATGGCGCGGGCGCGGATGGTGCCGCTGTTGGTGTCCAAGCGATTATCGAAGGCAGAAATATTGCCGTTGTAGGTGACGCTGCTGTCGCTCGCGAGAATTAATTCCACCGGCATATCCTGCGTATTTTTGGTGTTGCGCACGAACTGGATGTACGTGGCTTCATCAACATTAAATTCAGCATAGAGTTTGTCGTTGGCAACTATCTGCGTCAGCAGCGGTGCATTTGCACCCGCCTCCACTACGTTGCCGGTGGTTAACTCGGCGCGACCAACGCGACCGCTAATCGGCGCACTGATGTGTGCGTATTCCAGATCGAGTTTGGCCTGGCTCAATGCCGCTTCTGCTTGTTTTACATCGGCTTGCGCCACTTGATGGGTGCTGAATGCAGAATCATAAATACTTTGCGAAACCAGCTTGGCGGCGATCAATTGCTGCGCGCGGTTCAATTCATCTTGCGCGAGTTTTGCGCGGGATTGCGCGGTCGCCAACTGCGCCTGGGCGCGTTGTACTGAAGCTTGGTGCGGGCGCGGGTCAATCACAAACAATGGCTGACCTTTTTTCACTTGCTGACCTTCGGTAAACAGCACTTGCTGGATGGTACCGCTCACCAAAGGCTTGATAGCTGCACTCTCAACCGGAGTCAAACGGCCGGAAAAACTGGCCCAGGTGCGAATCTCTTGCGGCTCCAGCACGACGACATCTACTGCTGGGGCGGGTGGTACGGCAGCCGGTGTTGCAGCATCAACACCTGATACGTAATAAAAACCCACAATACCTGCCAGTATGGCCGCAGCCGTGTATTGGTAAGCCTTGCGGGGAAAAGCGGATGGATTGGCGCTATTCATGGGTGTCTCCTGATATTCGTTAGCAAATAAATGACTATTTGAAACTCCTTGGAGGGGTCTAAATCGGCATTTGTGAAAATCATACATACCGGTTGGTATGTTGGTCAACAATAATTTTTACGGTGTTTTCACAATCACCCTTTTCAGGCGCACTAAAAAGCGATAAAACCCCGCAAAATCAACAGGTTTTGCAGGTTGCAGGTTTTTGCACAATTGGGTATGTTGCACCTAAAACAGGCCAGACCCGGCAAATAGCCGATTGAAAAACATACCGGCCGGTATCATAATAACCATAACCTTTGTACGAGAACCCGCGTCATGAGCCCCACAGATACCCGCACACTGCTACTGGAAACCGCGCTGAACCTGATCTGGAACAGCAATTACAATTCCGTGGGCGTTAATGAAATCTGCAAGCAAGCGGGCGTTACCAAAGGCAGCTTCTATCACCACTTTGAATCCAAGGCGGAATTGTTCTGCGAAGCGACGACCCATCATTGGGATCACATCCGCCAAGACCTGGATTGCATTCTCTCGCCCATCAACACCCCACTCGAACAATTGGAAAATTGGATCCAATTTATTTACATCAACAAAGTGGGCGAAGACAAAGACAATGTACCCGGCTGCGCACTGTTTAGTGCGGGAATGCAAATCGGCTGCGGCGAAACACGTATCACCGAAACACTGCAACTGATGACTGAACGCGGCGCTAAATATAATCAGGCGCTGGTGCGCGGTTTATTGAATGGCAATTATCTGGAACGCGCGCAGGAGAAGGACATCGAACAAATTGCGCGCCTGATGCAACAATATGTGCAAGGTGCAATTAGCCATGCACAGGTCACACGCAATATCGACAATGTGAAACTGGATTTACCGCAGGGCATTTATCGTTTGATTGGATTAAAACCGGAGTTTTGGTACAGCGCGAAACCGACCTGGCCGTGCAGTGTGACCGTCTAAATTATTTTTAAAAAAAGCGCCAACCACAGAAATAAAAACCGGGTTGACGCTTTAGCTTTAGATAAAAATCACGCGCGGTTTGGCTGCGCCGAAAAATGTTTGTGGCTGTTGTTGAGCTCTCTTTGCAATGCAAAATACAACCATAGCTGCCATACACCCCAGAACAACTCCACTGCAATAAACACACTCAGAATCGCTGAGGTTTTCCACACCACAACATAGAGCAACATGAGCGTGGCGTAGTAAACGCGCAACAAGCCATCGCACAAACCAAACACGGGTAATTTTTTCAGGATGCGCAATGTAGACCACATAACCGCAAAGGCGCCGAATAGATTGGCAAATAATAAATGGAGCGGATCAAATGCCGGATAGCCGCCGGTAAAGCCCATGGCTTGATGGATGCCCTGCAAATTCACCCCCAAATGCCAGGCTGCAATGACTGGAAAGGCAAAAATACCTACGGCGATGTAATCGTAAATCGCGCTGGCGATCTGCACTTTTTCAAGTTTTTTGGTTGTACTCATGATCATTTCTCCTTAAACATGGTTAGTAATAAAAAAATAACAAAAAATTTGTATCGAACTCAGGCAAACGATTTTATTGACAGCAATGGCTGCAACTCACGCAACATAATCCTGGGAAGTTGCACTGAATCAAATAGAAAAAAATGCCCACCCGCAACACAGCGGGAAACGCAAGATGCACTGGTGTATTGCCACCAATCGAGCACTCGCGCTGCGGGGGCAATGGCATCCTGTGCACCGGCAATAGTCATCAGCGGGCAATCCAAAGGTTCACGCAATGGTCTCGCGGACTGGGTATAGGCCTGGCAGAAAAGCAGATCCTGTTTGATGAGCGGTAAATTCTCCTGCAATTGCGCATGGGGAATATCCTGCAACCATAAATCTGAATCGGTCAGCACCTGAATTATTTCGCTGTCCGACATTGCACTCCACTGGTGATGGTGCAAATGCGGCGGGCTGCAGGCAGCGGCGCAAAATAACGCCGGTTTTGCCAACCCCAAGCGCTTCAATTGCTGCAACAATTCATGGGCAATTAATGCCCCCATGCTGTAGCCAAACAGAACAAACGGCTTATCCAGTGCCGAACTGAATGCATGCGTCAGCGCGCGCACCAGCTCTGCCATAGTTGCAGGCATGGTTTCATCGCGCCGGTTTCCACGCCCAGGCAATTGCACCCGCACCAACTCGCAGCTGTCGGGCAACCACTGCTGCCAGCGATAAAAAGCAGATACATCACCACCAGCAAATGGAAATACAAACAGGCGCATGGTTGCTGCGGGGCGCGCGCCCAAACCGGTCAACCATTTTTGGCGATGGGAATCGTCATGGTTGGCCGGATTGTTTGTCGTTGAGTTGTTCGCCGCAGAGCGCGCCCATGAATAGACCGTGGCATTCATACATAGGCCGCCACATGGGATTCATCTGCACCCAGCGCTGCCCTGCCCTCTTCCGAGCGCATCCAATTGCGGGTTAATTCCATGCCCTGCTCGAACGAAATCCAACTTTCAAAACCGAGATCTTTTTGCACACGGCTGATATCAAAACCCTGGTCTTTGCTGAGTAAATTGACTGCATGGCGTGTGAGCAAAGGGCGCGATTTAATGCCCAGCAAACCGTAGATAGCTTCCATGCAGTAACCAACACCGTAAGCAAGCGGAGCCGGGATATTGGAATAACTCCAGCTGCCATCCACAAAACATTTGCCCAAGCCATCAACAAAATCTTTCCAGCTGTGATTGCCGGTATCGCGAATGTTATAGCTCTTGCCTGCAGCGACTGGAGACTCAGCGGCGATAATCATAATGCGCGCTAAATTTTCCACATAAATTAACCCGGCGCGTGCGTGCCCACCACTCAACAACACCATCTCTTTTTTAAGCATCAGCTTGCCAATTTCGGCAACCCATTCCATTGACCTAGGGCCATAAACAGAGGCAGGACGAAATACAGTTACTGGTAAATTGCGCGCTGTTACCGCTTTCCAAATTTCTTCTTCACCTTCAACTTTGCTGCGGTTGTAAGGCAAACCCACGTTGTGGATACCATAGTCTTCACTGCAAGCTGTTTTGGGATAGCCGTACACATCCGAGGTGCTGAGATGTACCAATCGAGTTGCGCCGGACACCTCCAAGGCTTCAAGAATATTTTTTACCCCGGCGATATTCGCATCGTAAAATTTTTGCGTCGCCGCCCAATCGGATGAAAGCCCTGCGCAATTGAAGATGGTTTTCACACCCTTGGCCGCAGCAATTACCGATTGTTTATCTTCCAGGCTGCCGTACATGATATCGATGGGCAGGCCAGCAAGCATTTCACATTTTTTTCCGGGGCGTACTAATACCCGCACTGACTTACCGGCTTTTAGCAAGCTGTGCAATAAATGGTTGCCGATAAAACCGGTCGCCCCCGTTACCAATGCATCGATTTTAAAATCGTTACCAGACATATAAATTTCCTTTTGAATCGCGAATCAGTTTTCCGAAAAGCGCGCAGCCAATCAGACTGGGCGCTTTAGTGTGTTTAAGCGCGCGCGGCTTCCAGTTGTGCTTCCTGATCTTTTTCATTCAGCTCGGACATCGCTTGTGCAAGACTTTGCAACGCAAATTCCAACTCCTCATGGGTATGATCAATATTCACAAAAAAACGCAGGCGGCATTTGTCTTTTTCCACCGCCGGGTAGCCAATCGGCATCACGTTGATTTGTTTGGCGCGCAGCATATCCGACAAAATCATCGCTTTTTCCCAGGAGCCAACAATGATCGGGATTACCGGTGAATCAAATGATGGGCCGGTGTTGAAGCCCAGCGTTTTAGCGCGCTGCAAAAACCATTTGAATTTATCTTGCAATGCATGCACGCGCTCAGGATGCTTGCGCAGCACGCGAATCGATTGCAGTGCAGCGGCGGCATTGGCCGGAGTAATACCAGTGCTGAAAATTAACAGCGGTGTGGTGTATTTGAGGAAGCGAATAAAATTTTTGCTCGATGCAATATAACCACCGCAACTGCCGAGGCCTTTACTCAAGGTGCCCATCCAGATATCGACATCGCGGCGATCCACACCAAAATGATCGCCCGCGCCCGCGCCAGTTTTGCCTAGCACACCAATGGAGTGGGCTTCATCAATCATCAACATGCACTGGTGCTTTTTCTTGATCGCAATAAATTCCGGTAGCGAACCTATGTCGCCATCCTGGCTGTAAACGCCTTCGATAATAATTAACACGCGGCGATAATTGTTGCGTACCTGTGCGAGTACACGATCCAATTCTTCCCAGTTGTCGTGCGAGAAGGAGCGGCGTTTTGCACCGGACAAAATCGCACCGCGAATGGCGCAGTCGTGGATATATTGGTCGTGGATGATTAAATCTTCCGGCCCCATTACGTGGCCAATTACCGCAACGCTGGTGCCGTGACCGCTGGCAAATACCACAGCTGCTTCAGTGCCGAGATAGCTCGCAATTTCCGCTTCCAATTCTTGATGCAAAGGCGTTTCACCAAACAACAATGGGGTAGCTGAGGGCGAGGTGCCGTAGGTATCGATCGCCTGTTTTGCGGCGGCCATTACCTCGGGGTGATTGGACAGCGACAGATAATTAAACGAGGCAAAGTTGATAAAGGGTTTACCATCAAGTGTTGCGTGTCCACTGTTAAATCCCTCATGAATACGGCCGTAAGGATTTGCACCTACCGCATTGATTAAATCCAGGCGCGCCATCAGCGCGAGATAAGCTTCGGACTGCTCAAAATCGGTTTCGGGAACAACATTGCTGGCGGCCTCAACTGCTACCGGTGCAACAACCGGGAGTGACACTGCCGGTGCGCTAGTGTTCTGCATACCAAGCGCAGCAAAGACCAAATCCAATACATTTTGCACGGAAGGATCTTCACCCAGTTGGGTACGGTCAACCTGTGCCAGCGGCGGCCAACTTGCCAACATCAACTTATCCAACTCGGTGCGCATTAATGAATCCAACCCGAGGGTGGTATTGAGGCGATCATTGAGGTTGATATCCGCAGGGCGGCAGCCAGCGATGCGCGCCAAAAATTGGCTGACCTGTTGTTGGATTCCGTCACGTTCAGCCGCACGCGCATTGCTAACAGGTGCGGCAGGATTAATCGATCCGGCATGCGGCATAAGGGCGCTGGCTGGGCTACTTACAGGGCTGCCCGCGGCATTAATCACCGAGCTGCTGGCAGGACTAGCGGCGGCGAGTTTTTCCCAGATCGCATTTTGCGAGCGGAATAACTCCAGCGTCGATTCCATCAAGCCAGCGCCTGAAGCATTGGAGGTAGTGGTAGAGGGAGCTAACTGCGGGTTAGTACCGGCAGGGGTTTGCTCATTGGCGTCGAGCCAATGGCTGGTGCGGGAGAATGGATAAGTAGGCATAGCGACATGTTTCCTTTGTGTGTGGTGATGTAATTGCTCCCAGTCAACCTGACCGCCGAGCGTCCAATAACGCGCAAGTGATTCAAGCAAGACCTGGGGTTCAGGTTTTGCTTCCAACAGCGAAGGCAAGTACACCGCCTCGCGCTGCGCGGTCGCCGCTTGCAAGCGACAGAAGTTCAACAAACTACGGCCGGGGCCGATCTCAATAAACGTCCCTGCACCTTCATCCAGCGCGGTCTGCACCGAAGCCTGGAAATCGACCGGCAGATAGAGGTGGCGGGCGAAATGGTTTGCCGCCGGTGCCTCAGCGAGTAACTGCCCGCCCAGGTTGGTGATACAGGGAATCTGCGGCGCAGCCATCGGAATGGTTTCCGCCAAAACGCGCAACTGTTCACCGGCACCGGCGATCAGGGGCGAGTGGAAGGCGTTGGATACGCGCAGCATCCGGGTTTCAAATCCGGGATGCGGTGATGCGGCAAATTCAGCCAAGGCCTGGTGATAACCGGCCACCACTTTGTTCTCAGGCGAGTTGTTTGCCGCTATCCACAAGGAGCCTTTAAAGGGTTTCAAGGCCTGTTCGAGTTGCGACAAGTCGCCCAGACAGGCGAGCATCCCGCCCTCTTGCGGCTGTTCGGCCATCGCCTTGGCACGTGCCAGTACCAGACGCAGACCATCCTCCAGCGAGAAGACTCCGGCGATGTGCATAGCGGCGTATTCGCCAATACTGTGGCCGAGTACCAGCTGTGGAGTAACACCCCAGCTCATCCACAAGCGCGCCAAAGCCACTTGCAGTGAATAGAGCAGCGGCTGCTGGATACGGGTGTCTTGCAGCAGTTGTGGCTCAGCGGTTTTACCCAGTAACTCGCGCAGGGAATGACCCAACGCCGGGTCGATCAATTGGTCGCATTGGTCGATAACTGCCGCAAAGACCGGCTCACGCGCCAGCAGCGCTGGCGCCATGCCCACATACTGGGAGCCTTGGCCGGAGAAGCAAAACGCCCGCGCACCCACGGGCTGGGGAGCAATCGGTGCCAGCGCCGCTTGCTCGCGCACCAGGGCGTTGAGCAACTCGGTGCGGTTTTTGCCAACTAGCGCCGCACGCAGGGGAAAACTGGCACGCCCTGTGGCTGCGGTGAAGCAAATATCGCCCGGTAACTGTTCGGGATGGCTGTGCAAATGGCGCTGCAGGTTGACTAATTGCTGCTCCAGCGAGTGTTGCGTGCGTGCCGAAAGCGGTAGCAGATGCCAATCATCGTCATGCGCCGGTTGCGGTTGGGTCGCTGGCGCAGATGACAGCAATACATGCGCAACTGTACCGCCAAAGCCAAATGAACTGACCCCGGCGACACGGCTATCTGCCTGCCATGGACGTGCACGGGTGGCGACCTCCAAGCCGGAGTTGAGCCAATCCATCGCACGGTTCGGCGTCTGGAAATGCAGGTGCGCGGGAACAAGGTCGCGCTCCACCGCTAAAGCAGCCTTGATCAGGCCAGCGATACCCGCCGCCGATTCGAGATGGCCGATATTGGTTTTGACCGAGCCGATCAGGCAGGGGGAATCGGTGCGGTGCGCGCCGTAAATATCGGCGAGCACCCGTGTCTCAATCGGGTCGCCCAGCGGTGTACCTGTACCGTGTGCTTCGACGTAACCAATCTGCTCCGGGGCAAAACCACTCATGCGCAGGGCGCGTTGGATAACCGCCGCTTGCGCTTGCGGATTAGGTGCGGTGAGGCCGTTGCTGCGGCCATCGTGGGAGACGGCCGAACCATTGATCACGGCGATAATCGGGTTGCCTGCACGTTGTGCATCCGACAAACGTTGCAACACGATCAGCCCGCAACCTTCGCCGCGCACATAGCCGTCGGCGGTATCGTCAAAGGTGCTGCAACGGCCGCGTGGGGAGAGCATTTGCGCTTCGGTAAAAGCGATATTCAAGTCGGGTTTGACCATCAGGTTGACGCCACCCGCCAAGGCCAGGTTGGTCTCGCCGCGACGCAGGCTTTCGCACGCCAGATGGACGCTGACCAATGAACCGGAACAGGCGGTATCCACCGCCATGCTGGGTCCACGCAGATCGAGCAGGTAGGAAATGCGGTTGGCAGCAACCGAACCGGCGCTACCGGTACAGGCGTGGATATCCAGTTGGTCGCGATTTGGCAGTTGCAGGGACCAGTACTCCTGGTTGCTGATAGCGACAAACACACCCGTTTCACTGCCCGCAAGGGAGCGCGGATTTATCCCCGCGTGCTCAAGTGCCTCCCAGGAGACCTCCAATAGCAGCCGCTGTTGCGGATCCATGCGCTGGGCTTCGCGCGGTGACAACCCGAAAAACGCCGGTTCAAAACCATCGATCTGGTCGAGAAAGGCGCCCCACTCACTCACCTCGGCACCACTCTTGGTGGTGGTAACCGGCATTCCATCCCAACGACCGGGCGGTACCAGGGATACCGCATCGCGCCCATCGACCAACAGCCGCCAGAATGCTTCAACGTCAGCGGCCTGCGGGAAACGGCAACCGATACCGACAATAGCGATAGGCTCATCACTGTGAGTAATAGCATTAGATGCGGGGATTGCGGCAGCAGCCGGACGATGGGTTTTATCTTGCAGCTTGACCAGATGGGCTGCCGCTGAGCGCAATGTCGGTGCATCCCACACCAGGGTTTCCGGCACCTTGATATCCAGCAGCTGCGCCAGTGCCACAGCGAGATCTACGCTCCCTGCTGAGTCAAGCCCGAGGCTGGCAAAAGGGGTATCCAGATCAATCAATTGCGCGGGTAAATCCAAACGTGCGGCGAGGTAATTAACCAGCCATAGTTGCAAATCAGTTTCGTTAAATAGCTTGCGCGGGGATAAGGTTGGAGCTGGAGTAGCCACCGGGATTGGTGCAGGCTGTGCGGCGAGCAGCGAATCACTAGCTACCGTTCCGCTCGCCAATGCCTGCAATTGTGCAAAGGACGGCTCCATCAAGAGCGCGCCCAGCGAGAGGCGCTTGCCAGTCAGTTGCTCTACCGATTGGGCCAGATCAACCAACGCGGCATAATCCAGACCCAGTTCCTGCAGATTGCCATTCGTTTGCGCAGTCGCTTTATCAGGATGCGCGATGCGATAGTTTGCTAACCAGGTGGCAATATCATCCGTTTGGGCCTGGGCTGGCAGGGCGGTCTCGCTCGGCAACACACTGGCAAATACCGGCTTTAATGCCAAGCCCAGGAATTGCGCGCGCGCCGCATGGCGTTGCAACTTGCCGCTGGATGTTTGCGGAATAGCGCCGGAGCGCACCACCACAACCGCATGGGGGGTTAACTCCAGCGGCTCTTCCGCCAGCAGTTTGCGTGCGGCAGCGACCAGCTTGGCCGCACTGGTCAGGCTGGTATCCGTCGCCTCCATGACTACGACCAGCTCTTCGCGCCCTTGTACATTGATGCCAAAGGCCACCGCTTTACCGCGCGCCGCCGTGTAAGCACCCTGGGCAATCAGTTCAATATCGTTGGGATAGAGGTTGCGGCCGCGCAACACAATCACGTCCTTGATACGCCCGGTGATATGCAATTCGCCTTCAGTATCGACAAACCCTAAATCGCCCGTGCGCAGATAGGCTTTATCCTTCTCACCCTTAATACTGGCATAAAAAGTCGCCAGGCTTTGTTCCGGGCGCTTCCAATAACCCAGCGCTACGGAGGGGGAATTCACCCAAATTTCGCCCACTGCGCCCGCGCTGCAAGGCGTGCAGCTATCGGGATCCACAATCGCAACCTCAGTGGCATCGACAGGGAAACCACAGGCCACACTCTCAATCGCGCTGCCCGATGAATCGATCAATACACTGGCCTTGCGCAGTTCCAGATCGCGCGGATCCAAGCGCAAGCGGCGCGCCGGCTGGCTGGGGCTGGCACTGGTCACCTGCAGGGTTGCCTCTGCCAAACCGTAGCAGGGGCGGAAAATATCGTAGCGAAAACCGGCGGGGGCAAAATACCGGGCGAAGGCGTCCAGGGTCGCCGCGCGCACCGGTTCAGCGCCGGAAAAGGCATGTTGCCAGCGGGATAAATCCAGCTCCGCTACCTGCGCTGCGGGAATTTTGTTGACGCAGTGGTCGTAGCCGAAATTGGGCGCTACGCTCACCGCAGCCCCCGAGCGGGCGATAGTTTGCAACCAGAGCGACGGGTAGCGCAGGAAGGTAGTAGGCGCCATAAAGTAGCCCCAGCCTGCACCGTAAACGACCTGGATAATCGTGCCGATCAGCCCCATGTCGTGGTAGGGCGGCAGCCAGGAGACAAACGTCGCTTCACCGCCGAGTGTCTGCAAGATCGCCTTGGAGTTATGCAGGATATTAGCGTGGCTCACCATCACCCCTTTGGGGGTTGAGGTGGAGCCGGAGGTGTACTGCAAGAAGGCCACATCATTGGGCGCAATGTCCGGCTGCTGCCAGGAATCTGCAGCGGCAGTGTCCACCGTTGTGACATCTAACCATGCCAGATGGGCAAATACGCCTGAACGCTCCGCCAATTGCCCGGCGATACCGAGCAAGTCCGGCTGGGCTAATGCAATCGCCGGTTGGCAATCGCGCAGGATTGCCTCCAGCCGCGGCAAGGTTTTCTCAAGGCGGCCAATCACCGGAGGATAGGCGGGCACAGCAATCGCCCCCGCCATCACACAGGCCCAGTAAGCAACCATGTAATCCAACCCCGGTGGGCATAAGAGCACCACCGGCTCACCGGCGGCATTGCGCGCTTGCAACTCCGCCGCCAGCGCCTTGACCCGCTCGCCGAGCCGGGCATAAGTCAGAGTTTGAACCGGCTTATGTTCACCCTCGATAAAGTGATAAACCGGCTGGTCGCCCCCCGCAGCGACACGCTGCAGGAATAACTCGACCAGATTAGCGGCTGCGGGCGAGTCCGCAGCAGAGTGGATAGTCGCCATGATTAAACTCCTTTTTTACCAAATGGCTTGTTGCGGGCAATACCATTGGGTTTGCCGTCGCCATTGCGATCCCACACCGAGCGGCGCGCTTCTGCCTTCCCGGGCTTGGGTGGATAGCAGGTGAAAGTAGCGCGTGTGCCTGACTTGCGTAACAGCTCGCCGAGTGTCAGCGATTTTTTGGTATCGCTCAGCAGACGCGAGGCCAACGGCTGGCGGGTGTTAGTTGCGGTTACCAGATAGCCGCTGTCATCCGTCCAACCACCCAGATCGCAGTGGCCGGCGTCAGCGGCAGCAAGCATAGCGGTGAACTGATCCGGCAAGGGCTGGGCACCTTTGAGTGTGGCCTGCTGGCCCACCATGGGTTTGAGGTTGGTATCAAACACCAACATAAAGGCCTCGGCCGCTTCCCGTTCTTTCAATCCAGCGGGATAACACACACCTTTTTTATCCCCGAATTCCAGGCTGGAACCCAGTTGGAAACACAGTGGCATCAGTTGCGCCGAGGGCACATCGGGGCAAAAGAGTGAAGCGGCAACGGCCTCAACAATCGGCGCAGCGTGGGTGTCGCTAATCGGTTTTTGCGACATAAAGGCATCCAACGCAGAGCCAGCGATTGCTTGCCAGCGCAGATCGGATTGCACCGCCGGGCTCGACAATACTACCATGACTATCTGGCCCGCCGCCGCTTTATCGCCCGCGATAGCCGCACCTGCGGCCTGCATCATTTGGCCGCGATCGGCGTAGAGTGCGTCAAAGAAGGCATCGCGCCCCTGCACTACCGAGGTCAAACAGGCTTGTGGATCACTGGGCAAGAAGGCATCAAACGCATCCGGGTTGCCGCGCACATCATTGCCGCCAAGGAAACCGGCGGGGCGACGCAGGAAGTCGAGCAAGCCCGCAAACCGGTGCACTGTGTCAGCCGAACCGTCGTGAGAGAAACCATAACCGCGCACCGATGGCCCAACGATAGGGGTGTGGCGATTAAAGAAGCCGCCCTCACGGATACCAAACACCGACTGCCCGACAAACATTTCCGCCTCGTGTGGCTGGCCAAATTTGCCTACCCGCGAGTAGAGGTTGCGCAAATGCGGCACCTTGAATACCTGCGGGATATTAGAGAAAGCATATTCGCCGCTGGTGCCAAAAAAGCCGGGGAAGTTGCTACCAAACTCTTTGTTGGCATTAGGGTCAAGCACATGGCAGCCCTGGCAGGTAGTCAAGCTGTCCGCGATACGCAGAGGGCAACTTTGCGGCGTTTTATTGAGGCTGCAACCCCGCAGTAAATTTTGCTCCTGGCCGGCGACCAGTTGTGCATCCAACAGGGGTTTACGGCTGACGTTGACATCGCCAAACCATTCAACCAAGGCGGCAGTGACCTGCGCAGGGTCTTTTAGTTTGGCAGCCTTGTCCGCAGGGACTGCCGCCAAATCCAATTGCGCCAACAGACCCGGTAGCAGGCTGATACCAAACTCCTGCTCAGCCGCCTTCACTGTATTAACCAGCGCCACCAAACCAGCAGATTGCGCCGGGTGATTAGCACCAGCGAGTAACAATTGGATGCGATCCAACTGGGCAGCAGAATAGACTTGCGCCTCACTGTTATAGCTAGCTTGGTTACCCGACACAGCCAGGCTCGACAACGGCTGACGGGTCAATGTAGCGACTTGCTGCGCCAGCGGTTTGAGCGCATCCAGGCTGGTTTGCAACTCGGCGATCCGCGCCTGCTGCGCAGGATCAGTCGCACCTGGGAACTGCAAACTGGCCAGGGCGCTGGCAAAAGCCTGCACATGGGTCAGGCGTTCCATCACAAACCGCAGCGGGTTGCCGAAGCATTCGCACTCGCGGGTGGCGGCATCGATTTGTACTATCTGGCCATTGGTGCCCACACATTCGCGGCGTGCGAACTGTTCATCGGTCATCGACTGGCAACCGAAAAATGCAGCGCGGCCAGCAGCTTCATCGTCCGTCAAGGTGTCATTCAAACGGCGCAACGGGTTCGGCGGATAACTGATCTGCATCAGGTAACTAGCCAAGTCATCCATTTTGTTCGCTTGCAGTACGTGGTCGCTACCGGTGAGGTCGCGCACAGCTTCGTCGAACTCGCGAATGGAACTCTCCTCATCCAGGGTACCTATATCAGGTTGTTGTCCCATCAACGTCTGCACGTTGCGCACACGGTCACCGCGCCAATGCAAGGCACCGTGGTTGGCCAGGCCGCGCAATGGCTGGGTCAACATGGGGCCTTTATTGGCACGGAAATCCGGGTTTACCACAGCGTGGAAGGGGCTGGTTTCCGCTGGATCCACGGCCAGGTCTTCCACATGCCCCACCGCAGGTGGCGATACAAAAGGACCGGGGTTGTTAATAGATTGCAGGTCCGGATTACCCAAGTCCCAGGCGAGGCTGTCGTTGTTGGAGAACACGTGGCAACTGGCGCAGGCTTGGTCGCCATTGACCGACATTTCCTTCGCCGCATACAGCAGGGCGCGACCGCGCGTTACTGACGTGGGTTCAGGGTTGTGCATGGCATAGCGCGCCACCAACTGAGGGCTGGGTTGGCGGGTATTGATGACAATCAGCTCATTGGTAAAACGCGCCAGCACATAGATGCGCTGATTTTTTTGGTCAAGGCTAATGCCTACAGGCCCTGCGGCGAGGGACTGTCCGGCAATACCTTTTTTACCTAACTCAATGGTTTTGATTTTCTGGTTGAGGGTACCGGGGGCAGCGCTATCGAGCGCCGAGGTAGAGACATAAGCCAACTTGTCTGAGCCCAACGCCGCAAAATACAGTTGCTGGTCTTGCGCGTAGTGTTTGCCGGACTTATTGGCGCTGATGGCCACCGCGACCGGAAATGCCAGCGACGATTGCTTGGCTGACGCATTGGGCAACAGCCCCAAATGATCATTGATCGGTTTGACCGCAACCTGGTTATCGCCCAGCACTGATATGCGGCTCTGGGTCATATTGCCGCGCACTGAAGTGCCGGTGAAATGGCCGAAACCTTCAAAGCGACTGAGGTTATTGGCTTCCTGGTTAACCACATACACCTTGCCCGTGGCCGGGTTGGTCGCCATACCGTAGAGCACAGTACCCACACCGGCAAAACTCTTGCTGACAGTGACAGTGGCAGTGGCGACATCCAACGCGAACACATCCGTATCCGGAAGGGTTAACTTGACCCAGTCATTCCACTCCATCGCCGGGCTGGCGATACCATTGAGCGCCGGATCCTGGTCCAACCAGCAGCCGCCGATACGCGCACTGAATGCATCGCCACACTGGGCGGGCGAGGCATAGAACTTCGCCATCATACTAACGACCGGCTGGATTTCGCCTTGCGAATTGGTACAGGAACAATCCTGGTCAACCACACCGGCCTGCTGATGTTTGAACGCGAGGATATTGTGTGCGTCATCTGTTTGCGCACAAACCTGCAACTCGTGGCGACGTTTGCGCTCGATGCGCGGATCAGGAAAGCAGCGCCCCTTGCCGATGACGGCGGGTGAACCGCCGTGCATTTTTACGCCGGCACGGGTAACCGTTAATTCACCGGTTGCACTGGCGACCACATCACCCGTTTGCATCAGATGCTGAAGGTGTTCGATGGCTGCACCGCGCGATGTTTCAGCGGCGACAACAGTCGTTTGGTTGCCAGTATGGAAACCGGCAGCAAATACCTGGGTGTGGTAACCGGCAGCATTGGGCGCTCCCAACGTGAGCGCGCGCGGTGTATCAGTAAATAAATTCACCACTTGCACCTTGGCGGTATTGGCCGGATCAAACACGGCCACATCGGCCAACCCGGCCGGGCGATCTTTGGCTGCATTTTCAGCGCCGGTGCGGATTAAATCCTGCCAGTTGCGCGTGCCTTTATCAGGATGGGTTTGGCCGCGGTGTGCCATAGAGACAAACACCCGTTTTCCCACCGGGGTATTTGCCACCACAATATCGCGCGGCTCATCGCCCACCGCGATGGTGTCTACCAAACTGGCGGAACATTTTTTTAAATTGATATCGAGGATGCTGATACTGTCGGAGAGGTGATTCACTACCCACAAACGCGCGTGCTGTTTTGTTTCGGTGATTACACCAATCGCCACCGGACGCATACCGACTTTTACGGACGCACAGTGTTTGAGGCCGTTTTTTGCGGGGGCAAATAATTCCAGATAGTCATCGGGCACATTCAACGCCGCGACATAACCGCTATTCTCCAGTGCCGCGACAGGGCGCACTGGATCCTCTTCAAACAAGGTGTAATCGCGCTCGGCAAAAGCGCTGGTGTTGATAAAAAATTGTGCAACTAATGCACCGCACAACCATTTTCCGGTGCGCCACACACTATTCCCCGAGGGGAATTTAAAGGTCGATTCCTTCATCGCCTGTACTCCTTTGCAATGCAAAAATATGAGTGAGATAAAATTACGAAAACGCAACTGCCGTTTCTGGAACAGAGGATTTGGCCGCTAACTGATCCGTCAATTGCACCGCCAACTCATCGACCAAAATACTCAGGGTTTCACAACCCAACAACCATTCGTAATCAATATTGGCCTCTGTTTGCGCTTCAAGATATTCGCAAAACTCCACCATTTCGATTGAATCCAAACCCAACAGCGACATATCGCGCACCATGTCTTCATCGCTGAATTGGCGATTGATATTTTTTTTGCCCCATTGCATTACCAGCGCATAAAGCGCCACCTTATCGAGCTGTTTCATACCGCCACCTTTTCATTTGCACAGTTAATAAATCCTTCATCTGCCCGCCAACAGGCCATGAGTTTTAATTCATCATTTTGAAATTGTTGCTTGCACATTTGGCGACGAATTTTTCCACTCGATGTCATGGGAATAGTGGAGGGCGACACCAGCGCTACAGCATGCACACTGATCGACAAGTGGCGATTCACCCCGATCCTGATTTTTTCGATAATCGCCTGGGCATCCAGCTTGCGCGAACTGGAACGCTCAACTTCATGCACCAACACCAATTTTTCGCGGTCATCATGCACTATCGAAAACGCTGCACAGCGACCCGGTTTTAATTCCAGGCTGGTCGCTTCACTGCAAGCTTCGATATCTTGCGGATAAATATTGCGGCCATTAAAAATCAGTAAATCTTTGGTGCGGCCAGTGATAAACAATTCACTGCCGGTAGAAAAACCCAAATCACCCGTATTCAAATAACGCGCCTCAGTGCCCGGCAGTTGATTGCCGAATGCCGACGCACTGGCCGCTTCATTGTCCCAGTAGCCGCTGGCATTACAGGGCGTAGTCACCCAAATTTCGCCCACCGTCATCGGCGGTAATTCACGGCGTGTAGCAGGATCAACAATCACCACCGATTGTTCGTACAGCGGAATACCAGAAGAGACCAAACGCAATTTGTTCGGGTGATCATCGGCAACTGCAACAATCTGGTTGCTCTCATAGGCATGGCGATCAACATTTAAATAAAACGGCGGCTTGTCGCACTCGGCACCACTGATAATCAGTGTTGATTCAGCGGCACCATAGCAAGGAAACAATGCTGTTTCTGCAAGGCCATAAGCTGCATAAGTTTGGTGAAAAAATTCCAGCGTCTGCGCCCGGATTGGCTCCGCGCCATTAAAGGCAATTTTCCAGGAACTGAGGTCAAGGCCTTCTTTATCGGCATCTTTAATTTTTTCCGCGCAGAGCTGATAAGAAAAATTGGGGCCGCCACTGACACGCGCCTTGTATTTTGAAATCGCGCGCAACCAGCGCACCGGTTTTTGCAAAAATGCGCTGGGAGCCATAAACACAAATGGCTGGCCAATGTAGATGGACTGCAATAAGTTGCCGATCAAACCCATATCGTGGAACAGCGGCAGCCATGACATAAATACACAGTCGCCGTAATTTTGCAGCCCGTGATAAATTAATTTCTGGTTTTCAATTAAATTGGAATGAGAGAGCATCACCCCTTTAGGCATGCCAGTGGAACCCGAGGTGTATTGCAAGAAAGCAATGGTTGCTGCCGTTACCGGTTCAAACACCACAGTGCGTCCGGCACCTGCCTCCAGTAACGACTCGTAGTTGCAGAAATTCAAGCCTACGGGGCTGTAGCCGTCCTCAATTTGATCAAGCAAGCGCTCTTTGATTTTTCCAAGAGTGACGGTCATTTTGGCAGAGCAATTTTTTTGAACATTTTCAATGCGAATCCATTCGCTGATGCGGCGGCTCGGAATCGGCATAGGCACAGCCACTACACCGGCGCGCATACATCCAAAAAAGGCGACCACAAACTCATAGGAAGACTGGAATAACAAAATCACCCGGTCACCCGCATCAACCTGCTCACGCAATCCGGCGGCAAATGCAGTGGATTGTGCTGCGAGATCAGCATAGGTCATGGGAGTTTCTTCTTTTTCCCCATCAGCAAGAAATATCAAGGCCGTCGCATCAGGTTTAATGCGCACTTGTAAATCCAGGGATTCAAGGATCGTATTGGCACGGGTAACATCGTTTGGCGATGTAAAAGAGATAGCACTAGGCTGCAGCTGTTGCATATGGGATTTCCCTCCAAAATAAGCTGGCTTCCACGAAAAGATTTAAAAAAATTAAACCCAATAAATTACATCGCCATGTCTTCCACCATGGCTTTGGGATAGAGAATTTCAAAATTGGAGACAAGTAAATCGCGCGCGCGCTCGCTGGGGAAATCCATAATTTTCATCCGGATTTCTGCCGAACACACAATCCGCTCACCGCAGCTGACAGTCGCAGCACTCAAGGTAAAACCATGTTCGGATTTGTGTTTTTCAATCTTGCAAACGATTTTTTCGCCCGGCGAAACAAAATTGGAAAATTTGCAATGAGAGACTTTGGCGAGCACAGCCATTTTGGTAAAGCCTGAGCTGGCCATGGTTAAGTGACCGGCAGACTGTGCGATAAATTCAATAAGATAAATTCCGGGCAGTACCGGAAAATCAGGGAAGTGATATTCAAACAGACTTGAATAGCGGGGGATTTTAGTGCCGGTGACAATTACACCTTCGCTGGGCGAAATAGCATAAATTTCATCCGGAATACAAAACGTATCTAGATTCACGGTCCTTCTCCAATCCTTTAAATTAACTGAGTTTCCCATTGCCACATAACAGCGAACGCTGCGCCCATCCGAGCTAGTTCGCATCCTACATATCTAAAATTCGAATAACAACTACACACCCTATTCAAAAAGCGAATTATGGCGTCAAAGTGTTTTTCTGGATGACAATTGTGCAAAAAATCACAAAGTAATTGTTAAAAAATAACCAACGAATCGCTGGTTTTTTATAAAAAATTTTTCAAGGCAATTCATTTGCGGAGCGGAAAATAGCACGCTGGTTAGTATTAGTTTGTTAAAAAATGTGCACACCAAAAATTATTTTATGCGCCAAATCAATTGCAGCACTCACTGGAAATTTTGCCATTTGCAACAGGCAATTGCGGGAACAGGGCAAATGAAATTGCTACCAACCAGATAGAAGTTCACCCATTTTTACAAAAACCGCAAATTGGTCGAATTTGCGCAGCAACAAGGAATTCACATTACCGCGTATATGTCGCTTGCAGTTGGCAAGGTGATAGATGAACCGGTGATCCAGAAAATTGCCGAATCACACAATGCAACTGCCGCGCAAATCGCACTGGCATGGGCATGGGCATTACAGCAAGGTTTTTCAGTAATTCCATCATCAACCAAACGTGAAAACTTGCAGAGCAACTTACTTGCAGCAAAGATCAAATTAAGCGATGAAGAAATGAAAGCGATTGCAGGATTGGAAAAAGGTAAACGAATTGCGAATCCGGGTTTTGCGCCGGTTTGGGATTAATCTAAAGCAGCCTTAAACGAAACGTGCATTCATGTCGCAGCTTACTGCAATCCGAGTTTGCTGTTAGTCCCTTAGTTTCAAAACACTTGAGCCATGGATGGCGAATGTGATCCCCATGGATGGGTCTATGCGTTTTCGAAACTAAGGGACTAACAGCAAACTTGCTACGAAGTAAAATTAAGAATTACAACTTTACCCGCAACCCCATACGCGTAAGCCCGGCACCAATCCCCATAATCACGCACGCAAAACCAAAGCTCCATAAAATCCCCGCCAGTCCCGCATTAAAAAATTCAGGGCGCAGATAGAAACCCAATATTCCGCACAGGGATAACAAAATGTACGGCAATATATAAACCAATAAAGGATTGGTTGCTGAAGGCTCAAAAAATGCAGTCCAGGCGCGCTGGTGTTTTACGTCCACCAACCAATAAACCGCCCCAAAAATTAAACAGCAAAACAACACACTGAATAATGCCCAGCTGGGGGTTGCCCAAATTTTGGATATGGGTGAAACCTGCCAACTTGCAAATGCAAGCAATGCAACAACACCGGTAAATACCAAATAGTTTTTGAATTTGCTCGCCGCAAAATTCGGCAAATAAAATAACTGAGAGAGGATTACGCCCGCCAATACAATCGCTGCATGGGTGTGGTTACCGTTGGCTTCAGCCAGGGTTTGCAATACCGGAACAGATGCCAATGCCGTTTTATCCAATGCAAAAAATAACGCGACTAATAACAACGCAGCTAACGCTAGAGTGAAAAATTGTATTGTTGGCGATGCAAACTGCCGCGTGATTAGAAATAAAGTACCTGCAATTAAATAAGCCCAGCCGATCAAACCGAGGATGCCCCACCACTGGGTAGTCATGCCGGTATTATTCGGGCCTTTGTACATCCACCAGAGCATCATCATGCCTGCAACACCGATCAGTTTTGCACCGAGCGCAATTGCGGGAGACAGTGTTTTGGGATAATTCGACCAGATTAATAACACGTAGATAAACATCAACAATGTCCACAGCGGCATAGAGATACCCATGGCCGCAGCGTCATAACCGGATTCGGCATTCACCATAAACACGCCAATCACAATCAAGCCCAAACTGCGTAGCGCGATGTGCTTAAAAATGTCCAGCGCCGAATCGCCTTTATTGGCGCGCGCCTGGATTGCAAAGGGAATGGACATACCAACGATAAATAAAAACGCGGGGAATACCAGATCGACAAAGGTCATGCCGTCTACATCAGCGGGCAAGTGTTTCATCCACTGTGGCACATCGGCGATACCCGCCAATTCATTTACAAAAACCATGGTAAAAATAATGATGCCGCGAAACACATCAATCGATAAAACGCGGTTAGCGTTGCTGGTTGGATTATTCATGTGGTTGCCCGTTGTGACCCTGATGGGTGTCGTTGTTATGGTTGATTTTGTTGTAAAAATCCACAATAACCGAGCGACACCTAAAGCCGCAATCAAAACCTGACAACGTTGCCTTTTGATTTACAATTCTCAACACACCCGCTTCACACAATCAATCACCGCCAATAAAAAAGCCCGTGCTTTCGCTACGGGCTTTTTTGGTAAAGCGGGCTACAGAATTAATCGTGGTGGTGGCCGCCTACGCCGTGGGCATGGCCGTGGGCCAACTCTTCAGCGGTGGCATCGCGCACTTCTACGACTTCCAATTCAAAGTCGAGATTTTTACCGGCGAGTGGATGGTTGCTATCGATATCCACATTGAATTTGCCGACTTTCAATACCACGGCATCCCATGGGCCGTGCTGGGTATTCACCGCGACTTTCATACCAGGCTTGAGTTTGCCTTTCAGCTTCTCGTGGCCGTGCAGATGCTTGATGGGAATACGCTGCACCGCACCCTCCTGACGCACACCATACCCCTGCTCCGGAGTGAGGCTGATGGTGGTTTTATCGCCCGCTTGTTTGCCTTCCAGCGCTTCTTCCAAAGCAGCCAATAAGCCATTGTGTCCATGCAGATACAGGGTAGGTTCGGTGTCGTAGGATGATTCCAGCAGCTCACCGCCAGTTTCGCTCAGGCGGTAGTGAAAGCTGACTACTTTGTCGGCAGTGATTTGCATGATGGCTCCAAAATGGCGTTTGTTTTAGTAGAAATAGTTTTTTTTGAGGGCGCGAATTGTCGCTGATTTGTCGAGGCGGCGCAAAGCTGGCGTGACGCAACCGCAAATCGATGCGGCAAAACGCGTATTATGGGCGTCTCCGCCGCCAACCAAACCATCCTTATGACCTTATCGCTAACACCAGTGCCAGCCCCCATCTTCAGCCAACCCAAGCAAGACTGTGAATTGGGCGCGCAGGCTGTGGATATTCACTGCCTGGATATCCGCTGCTTTACAGCAGATCATTACGCTGGTGCTGCGCAGATAATGAGCAGCGCCGAACGCGAGCGGGCGCAGAAATTTGTGCGCGGCAAGGAGAGTTACATAGCCAGCCGCTGGCTGCTGCGCAAGGTACTTGCGCGCTACACCAACCTATCACCGGAGATGGTGGAGTTTTTGCGCACTGATAAAGGTAAGCCTTACCTGCCACAAGGCGATATTAATTTCAGCCTGAGCCATAGCGGCCATTGGGCGCTACTGGCCGTGGCTAAGGCTGAGCTTATCGGTATCGATATAGAAGCCATCAGCGCGGCGCGCGATTTAATGGGCATCGCCGAAAGTTATTACCACCTCCATGAATTTGCCCGGCTACAAACATTGGCTGGCGCAGCCCAAAACGATTATTTCTATCGCCTCTGGACATTAAAGGAAGCTTTCTTTAAAGCGACAGGCACCGGGATTTCTGCCGGGCTGGAGAAGATAGCGTTTGATCTCACGGGCGATAAGATCGGTGTGCAAATTGCGCCGGAGCTCGACGAGGACGGCGATGAATGGCAATTTCACCAGTGGACGCTAAGCCCGCAGGATTACTGCGCACTGGCCTGCAAGCACCCGCATCCGCTGCAAGTGAACTGGTTTGATGCGCTTTCCGCGCCAGCTTTTCCTTGACTCTCAAGCCTTCACTGCTAGCATTGCCGCCTGCCATTTAGTCAGTTCGGATAAATGACCTGACGCTAATAATTAACCCACCCTAGATAGATAAGAAACTACCATGTTGCCATTCCACCAGGCCGTTAAAGACGACTTCAGCGCAGTCAACCAACTCATCATCGACAAGCTCCACTCGGATGTCGGTCTGGTTGAAAATATCGGCCACTATCTGGTGGAAGCGGGCGGCAAGCGCCTGCGTCCGCTGCTGGTACTGCTCACCGCCAATGCGCTGGGCTACAAGGGCAAGGATCACCTATCGCTCGCGGCAATTATCGAATTTATCCATACCGCTACCCTGCTGCATGACGACGTGGTCGATATGTCCAACCTGCGCCGTGGCCGCCCCACCGCCAATGCCCAATGGGGCAATGCGCCGAGCGTGTTAGTGGGCGATTTCCTCTACTCGCGCGCCTTCCAGATGATGGTGGCGATTGGCAGCATGGATGTGATGGCAATCCTGAGCGATACCACCAATATCATCGCCGAAGGTGAAGTACAGCAGTTGGTGAATGCCAAAGATCCGAATGTAAATGAAGAGAATTACTTCCGCGTCATCGATAAAAAAACCGCCATCCTCTTCGCCGCTGCTTGTGAAGTCGCCGCCGTGCAATGTGGTGCAACACCGGCACAGCGCGAAGCCCTGCGCTTGTATGGCCGCCACGTTGGCGTCGCCTTCCAACTGGTAGACGATGCATTGGATTACACCGGCGATGCCGCCACCTTAGGGAAAAATGTCGGCGATGATTTGGCCGAAGGCAAACCTACCCTGCCGCTGATCCACGCCATGCGCACCGGGACACCCGAGCAAGCGGAAACCATCGCCAATGCCATCCGCACCGGCGATGCCAGCCTGCTTCCCGCCGTACTGGAAATCGTCCAGGCCACCGGCGGCATGGACTACACACTGGAAGCCGCGCGGCAACAAGTGCAGCAGGCGCTACTCCAATTGCAACAATTGCCCGACAACACTTACACCACCGCTATGAAGCAATTAGCCGAGTTCTCGCTGGCGCGCAGCTTCTAACCCAATCCCGGTAATCAATGCCAACCGCACACGCAGCTGGCGCCCGTCTAACTGGACAACTGAGCCACAGCGGTTAGAATGGCGCACTTTTGCGCTGGCCTTGCCCGCGCTCGATGATCACTAGCAGAGTAAAATCCATGACCTTTGAACCTAAAAGCTCCTACAGCCGCGAAGACCTGCTCCTCTGTGGCGACGGCAAATTGTTCGGCCCAGGCAACGCACAATTGCCCAAGCCCAATATGTTGATGCTGGACCGCGTTGTACATATCGCCCAAACCGGCGGTGAGTTTGGCAAAGGTGAGATTATTGCTGAGCTGGATATCAGCCCCGACTTGTGGTTCTTTGACTGCCACTTCCCCGGTGATCCAGTAATGCCCGGCTGCTTGGGTCTGGATGCCATGTGGCAACTGGTTGGCTTTTTCCTCGGTTGGAAAGGAAACCCCGGCCGCGGCCGTGCTTTAGGCTGTGGCGAAGTAAAATTCACCGGCCAAATCCTCCCCACCGCCAAGAAAATCACCTATCACATTAATTTGAAGCGTGTGATAGAGCGCAAGCTGATCATGGGTATCGCCGATGGCCGCGTTTCCTGCGATGGCAAAGATATTTATTTCGCCCACGATTTGCGTGTTGGCCTGTTCCAGAACACTGACAGCTTTTAACTGTCCACAATAATGATAACGGGCGAGCGCCCAACCGCTTGTGGCATAATGCTCGCCTTTTTAACCACGTCCGATTTAAGCACGCCAGACACAAACTTGTAGTTCAGGCGCTGTTGCTAAACGAAAGAGGTAGCCTATGAAACGCGTTGTTGTTACCGGTATGGGAATTGTGTCCTGCCTGGGCAATGATAAAGATGCCGTGTTGGATGCATTGCGCGCTGGCCGTTCCGGTATCAAATTCCAGGAAGCCTACAAAGAGATGGGCTTTCGCAGCCATGTCGCTGGTTCCGTCGATATCAATCTCTCTGAGTTAATCGACCGCAAAATATTGCGCTTTATGGGCGACGCTGCAGCCTACGCCTATCTCTCCATGCAACAAGCCATCGCCGATTCCGGCCTGAGCGAAGAGCAAGTGTCCAACGAACGCACCGGCATCATTATGGGTTCCGGCGGTGCCTCTTCCATGAACCTGGTTGAAGCAGCGGATATCCTGCGCGAAAAAGGCCTCAAGCGTGTTGGCCCCTATCGCGTAACGCAAACCATGGGCAGCACCACCTCCGCCTGTTTGGCAACGCCGTTCAAAATCAAAGGCGTCAACTACTCAATTTCATCTGCCTGTGCGACCAGCGCCCACTGCATCGGCGTAGCACTTGAGCAAATCCAGCTCGGCAAGCAAGATGTTGTGTTTGCGGGTGGTGGAGAAGAAGAGCATTGGACTTTGACCGCCCTGTTCGATGCCATGGGTGCACTGTCTACCAAATACAACGAAACCCCCGACCAAGCCTCACGCGCTTACGATGCCAACCGCGACGGTTTTGTCATCGCGGGCGGCGGCGGCTGTTTGGTAATCGAAGAATATGAACACGCCAAAGCGCGCGGCGCCAAAATTTACGCCGAAATCGTCGGCTACGGCGCAACCTCCGATGGCTACGATATGGTGGCTCCATCAGGCGAAGGCGCGGTGCGCTGCATGAAGCAAGCACTGGCAACGGTGGATGGCGATATCGACTACATCAACTCTCACGGCACCTCTACACCCGTAGGCGATTTGGCCGAATTGAAGGCAATCAAAGAAACTTTTGGCGCTAAAATCCCCGCCATCAGCTCCACCAAATCCCTCACCGGCCACAGCCTCGGCGCAACCGGCGTACAAGAGGCGATTTACAGCCTGCTGATGATGGAAAACGATTTTATCTGCGCCTCAGCCAACATCGAAACCCTCGACCCGGAAGCGGAAGGCATGCCGATCGCACTCAAGCGTCAGGACGGTGTGAAGCTGAACCGCGTCATGTCCAACAGCTTCGGTTTCGGCGGCACTAACGCGACGCTGGTTTTCCAAAGGATCTAAACGGGCAGCGCGTTTAACCCACAGCCGAAAAAACAAAAACCGCGAGCCGCACCAGCGCCTCGCGGTTTTTTATTGTCCTGTGTTAAATTTTGCCGGCAGTCTTCATACTGCCCGAACGATAAAAAAACAACACACGGAGTTCACTATGGGACACGAAGCCAAAAAAACCGAGCACGCTGGAGCCAAGAAAGGCAAGGGTGCTTATTGGGGAAGAAAGGCGGCCGCAAAAGAACAGAGCAATAAAAAACGAAGGAGTGATTCCAAGCACATCATCGATTTAGAACACACTGTGGCAACTTAACGATAAACAACGTCTGGCTTACCTAGCTATGCAGATTGTGCTGCTACGATATTACTAACTATTAGGTATGGGTAAAATTTATGGTTCACCCTGAGGACATTACTTTTTCAGTACCGCGATTTTTATCATTCATCGATTTGGCATATCTCTTTGAAGGAGCTCAGGCTACGGATAAGTATTTCTTATCCAAGATAGCTAGCGCTTGTGGTTCAGAAGCCAGTAATGAGATCGGAAACATTAATGCTACAAGACAAAGTCTTTTGAGAGCTGTATTCATTTCATCCTATGCAATTCTTGAGCAAAACTTAGATGAGCTCATGAATATGGAGCAAGCAAAACAAAAAGTGTTGCTTGCTCCGAACGATTTAAAAGACAGGGGAGTTAATAGATCCTTAACCTATGCGAATAAAGTTTTGAATAAAAAAATTGATGCTAGCAGTGCTCATTGGAAAGATTTGTTAATGCTTCAAGAGATACGAAATCATCTAGTGCACTACGGTGCTGATTTCTCAGGCTCAAAGGAGCACCAGAAGCGCTTTGAAAAATTTTCAACCTCCAAGTTTGTAACACTGCGCCCAGTTATATGCTTCACCATCGAGCAAATTGAAAAAATTATGGAGCTTTACATGGATTGTGTTAACGACTTTAGCAATGATTAAAAAAAACCTACTGCGCCGTTTTAATCTGCTCGCGGTTATGCAGCCACTGCTTCACCAGCGGCAACAAACTCGGGCGCCACGAACGCGCTTGGATGCCGAAATAGTCGCGCGCACGGCGACAGCCGAGGATGGCGCTGAGGGGTTCGTCGGTGGGTTCATTATCGATCAGACTTAAACTTGGTTCAGCAGTTAGCAACTGCTGCTGGATAAGCAGCTGCAGTAAATGCTCGGCAAATTCGTCTTCAGTACAGGCATCGCTGCTGCAGTAGTGCATCACACCCCAGTTTTCCGCACCACAGTAAATTTGTTTACTCATAGCGACCGCGACACGAGCTGCATCCGATAGCGCAGTGGGCGCGCCGCGCAAACGGCGGTTGACGGTAACGGAAGCGCCAGCCAGAAATGAGCTGAGCAGGCGCGTTAATAGATTATCCCCGTAGGCGCCAATCACCCAGCTCAAACGCAAAATGATGTGTTTCGGCAACAACTTCGCAATTACCTGTTCCGCCTCTGCAAATGCGCGCCCGGTATCACTGAGTGGCGCAATTGGGTCTTTTTCGCTGTGCGTCCCTTTGCCATCGCCGCCGAACACGCTGTAGCTGGAAAGGTGGATCAGGGGGATCTGCGCTCCTGCGCAGGCCTGTGCCAATTCGCGGGCAGTGTTGATAAGTGTAGCCTGACCACCTGAGTGAAAGGCCTCTTCCCAACCGCGGCAATTCATAATCAAATCCGGCTGGTGTTTTTGCAGGTAGGTTTGCAGACTCTGCGCATCAGACCAATCCAACTCGGCCGCAACGGGCAGCAGCAGTTTGAACGGCTCGCGCTCCAATTCGTGTTCCAGCGCTTTGCCCAGCGGGGAAATTACATCGGTTAACAATAACTTGAATGACATTGCGCTCTGCATACCCGTAAAATTTTTGTGCATATTAGCAGTAGAACCCGCTGGAACTGCAAGGGTAATTCGAGCGCGAAAGACTTATACTGCGCGCCCTTTTTGAATCAGCGCCTTAGCCATTGACGGAATCGCACTACCCATGAGCCCAGCCCCGCTTAGCATCCATCTCGACCTGGCCATTATCGGCGGCGGTGTTGCAGGCCTATGGTTGGCCAATCGCGCCAAAAGTGCCGGCTTCAGCATTGCCCTGTTCGAGTCAATGGCCCTTGGCAGCGACCAAACCCTCGCCTCCCAGGGCATGATCCACGGAGGGATGAAATATACCCTCGCAGGGGCGCTGACCGGCGCCTCTGAAGCCATTGCGGAAATGCCCAAACACTGGCGCGCCTGCCTATGTGGCGAGGGCGATGTGGATTTGCGCCACACGCGCATTCTCAGCGATCACTTTTTTATGTGGTCAGGCGATGACCTGGGCAGCAAGCTAACGGGTTTTCTTGCCAGCAAAATTACCCGCGGCCGGGTCGAGCCGGTACACCCGGACCGCCGTCCGCCTCTGCTGCGCAATAAGGATTTCGCGGGCAGCCTCTATCGACTGGAAGACCTGGTGATCGATGTACCCAGCCTGGTCGCCAACCTTGCGCACAATATTGAAGGGCATTGTTTTCAGATTGTTTGGTCCTGTGCGCAACTGCACAAAACTGCAGCCGGCAGGGTGAGCCTCACGATCGATACGCCGGAACAACCGATCGAGATCCACGCGCAGCGCTTTATCTTTACTGCAGGAAAGGGCAACGCGGAATTGTTGCAGCAACTAGGGCTGGAAAACCCGGCAATGCAACTGCGCCCCCTCCAGCAAGTGATGGTCAAACACCACCACCCTTTTGATTTTTATGGCCACTGCCTCGGCCGCGAGACAACACCGCGCCTGACCATTTCCAGCCATCGTCTGCCGGATGGCACACACGTGTGGTATCTGGGCGGCAGCCTTGCGGAAAAAGGCGCAGACATGGCGCCAGAGGAGTTGATCGAGCTGGCCAAGCAGGAATTGCAAGACTTGATTCCCTGGGTAAATCTGGAAGGCGCGGAATGGGCAACCCTACCCATCGCACGCGCCGAACCATTACAACCCGGCCTTGTGCGCCCCGACAACGCCTTTATCGCTTCGACCGATGGCGCGGCCAATCTGCTAGTCGGCTGGCCGACCAAACTAACCTTGGCACCCAACCTTGCCAACCAGACGCTGGCGTTATTGGCCGATGCAGGCATAACGCCCTCGGCCAGCGCTATCAACCTGCATACCTATCTGCCCTACGCTCCCCTCGCCAAAACGCCTTGGGAACTGGCATTTCCGCCAGCGATGAGCGCTGAGGAACAGCTCGCGCTGCGCTTCCGTGAACCCGATGATGAGGAAGACGACCAATGATGCCGCGTAAACGCCTCGGGCGTACCGACATAGACATCAGCACCTTTGGACTGGGGACGGTAAAGTTTGGCCGTACCCAAAGCCTGAAATATCCACACCCATTCACCCTGCCGAGTGACGAACAATTGCGCGAACTACTCAATGGCGCGCGCGATATGGGGGTCAACTTTGTCGATACGGCGCCCTCCTACGGCTACAGCGAAGAGCGCCTCGGCGAGCTGCTACGCAAAGAGCGTAAAGACTGGGTTATCTCCACCAAAGTCGGCGAAGAGTTCGAGGAAGATAAATTCTCCGATGAAGGCCGCTCCCACTTTGATTTCAGCCCCAGGCACACCCGCATGAGCGTAGAGCGCTCCATGCGCCGCCTGCGTACTGACTATCTCGACCTGGTGATGATCCACTCAGATGGCAATGACCTGGACATCTTGCTGAATAGCGGTGCCTTGCAAACCTTGCAACAACTCAAACAAGAGGGTTGGATTCGCGCGCTGGGTATCTCCAGCAAAACGGTCGAGGGTGGGCTGCTCGCGGCCGAGGTATGTGATGCGGTAATGCTGATGTACCATGCGGATTACACCGATGAAGAACCAGTGATCGCAAAATCTGCGTTACAAGGTACGGCAGTTTTACTAAAAAAGGTTCTCGCCAGCGGCCATATCTGCCATGATGCGCCTCCCGTTACGGCGGAAGCACAAGGCTCCGCCGAACACCGAAATCATGACCTAATCCAGAGCGCGCTGAACTTTGCCTACGCTCACCCGGGGGTCACCAGTGCCGTCATCGGCACCGTCAACTTGCAACATTTGCGCGCTAACCTAATAAAAGCATTGCGCGCACAAAATATGGCGTAAGATTCTACAGAGCAATTTATGAGCAGTTGGTTAGATACCGTTAATTGGAATAGCGATGGACTGGTTCCCGCTATTGCGCAAGATGCCAAAACCGGCCGCATTTTGATGATGGCCTGGATGAACCGCGAATCCCTCCAACTCTCAGCCGACCGCGGCGAAGCTGTCTACTGGTCGCGCTCGCGCAACCAACTGTGGCACAAGGGCGAAACCTCCGGCCATATCCAGAAATTGCATGAAATCCGCCTCGATTGCGACGAAGATGTGGTGGTGCTCCAAGTGGAACAACTGGGTGGCATCGCCTGTCATACTGGCCGTGAATCCTGTTTTTATCGCGTATTAAAAGACGGCGAATGGCAGACAGTCGAGCCGGTATTAAAAGATCCTGCCGATATCTATCGCTGAGATTGCCAATTGTTAAGAGTAAAATGAGCTGTTCATGAGTAACGATATCCTCCAGCAACTGACGGAAATCCTTGAAGCGCGCAAAAATAATGCGGGCGCTGAGACATCCTACGTTGCCAGCCTGCATCAAAAAGGGCTGAATAAGATTTTGGAAAAAGTCGGTGAGGAATGCACCGAAACGATTTTGGCAGCAAAGGATGCACAGGCCAGCGGTGACAATACCGACTTGATCTATGAGACCGCCGATTTGTGGTTTCATAGCCTGGTGATGTTGTCGCACCTCGGCACCGATGCCGATGCAGTTTTGAAGGAGTTAGCGCGCCGCTTTAACGTTTCAGGTCACGACGAAAAAGCAGCGCGCACTCAGGAATAACCACATTTATTTATCTTTTTTGCGAGGAAATTATCATGGGTCTTAGTGGCATTAGTATTTGGCAACTCCTTATCGTATTGGCCATCGTGGTCATGTTATTCGGCACCAAGCGCTTGCGCACATTGGGTGGCGATCTCGGCAGCATGATCAAAGGCTTCAAAAATTCGATGAGCAGCGATGACGCCAAAAAAGACGAAGAGGAAGCACAAAAAACTCTGGATCAGAAAACCACTGCAGCCTCACCTACACCGACAACTGAAAAAGTTGATCAAAACAACACCAAGGTATAAGCCGTGTTTGATATAGGTTTTACCGAACTGCTGGTGTGTTTGGTGGTAGCCCTGGTCGTGATTGGACCAGAGCAGTTGCCAGGTGCCGTGCGCACCGCAGGGCTTTGGATTGGGCGCCTCAAGCGCAGCTTGCGCGATACCCGCAATGAAATTGAGCGGCAAATCGGGGCGGATGATATTCGTCGTCAACTGCATAACGAAGAAGTCATGCAAAATATCGAAGAAGCCCGTATCCGCTTTGAAAAAACCATCCTTGAAGCTGAACAGTATGAGGATGCTGAAGCCGAAGCGCGTCGGCAAGCACGTCAGGCACAGAATTACGGTCCGCCCGATGAGTTGCCTGACCATGCTCACGGCAGCGAGTCCACCGCCGCTAACACCATAAACAACCAACCAGATAACAATAAGCCAGCCACTGCTGCGGTGACACAACAGCCTAATGCGGCAGCATCAGCGACAAATAGCGCGCCAACGGTAAGTGCTACACCGGCTAACACCAATCAAACTGCCAATGCCCCAGCGCAATCTGGTACAGGTCACTAAGCATTTCATGAACGATTCATCCAAAGATAAAGAACAGCCGCTGGTTCACCATCTGATCGAGTTGCGCACCCGCTTACTGCATACGGTCTATTTTCTGCTGGCCGTATTTATCTGCCTGTTTCCATTTGCGACCGATATCTACGGCATCGTCTCGGCTCCACTGCAAGCGGTGTTGCCGGAAGGCACGCACATGATTGCAACCGATGTGATCTCGCCATTTTTGACACCATTGAAACTGACATTTTATCTGGCAATGTTTTTAGCCGTTCCGTTTATCCTGTTTCAGGTCTGGTCTTTTATCGCACCAGGCCTCTACAAGCACGAACAACAACTTGCTGCGCCGCTGTTGATATCGAGTGTGCTGCTGTTTTTTGCCGGTATGGCCTTCGCCTACTTCCTCGTTCTGCCCATGCTGTTTAACTTCACCATGGGTATTGAGCTGGAAGGTGTGAGCACAATGACCGATATCACCAAATATCTAGATTTGGTGCTGCATATGTTCTTTGCATTTGGCTTTGCCTTTGAGATTCCTGTCGCGACAGTGCTGCTGATCCACGCAGGCGTAGTAACTCCCGAAGGCTTGGCAGAAAAGCGCCGATACATCATCGTCGCCTGCTTCGTTGTTGGAATGCTGTTAACGCCTCCAGACGTTTTTTCACAAGCGATGCTCGCTATTCCCATGTGGATGCTATTTGAAGCCGGCCTGTTTTTTGGGCGGATGATCAAAAAGCGCAGCGAGGAGCGCGATCAAGCAACCGAAGCTGCCGAGAACGATGAAAGCCAGAACCCCTGATATATGTTGATAGAAAACGGCCAGTAACTAGCGAAAGTTACTGGCCGTTTTTTATTGCGGATCTCCAGCTAAACACTGTTTGCCAGCGCCTCCTGCAACACAGTTTTATTCTCCTCGAACTTCTTCCAGCCCAGCTCGTGGAAATAGAAAGCGACTGTGTTGATTGCCGGCTCCACCAGCGCCATAGTGCCGCCGATAAGCACACTACCGGTAAGGGCGTAGCCTACGGAAAAAGCGACAGTGAAGTGAACTGCTGCGAATGTTGCGGTCTTTGCCATGATGGAATCCTCGCTTGCTAATAGGGTGGCTGATTTGCGTTCTATCGTTCAGCCCATGTAGCGATACTAAACAAGCGATAATCATTATCAAAGAAAATTGACCCGATTGACTTAATAGCAAATAGCTATTCACCAGCGCGTAAAAGGTGTGCGGGAAAGGTTAGAGTTGAAGTAGCGCACATCCTCAGTCACCTCCTCCCCCACCCAGTCCGGCCGCGCAAAAGCAGCGTCTTCGGCAGGTAATTCTATCTCTGCAACAACCAGCCCCAGGTTCTCGCCCAAAAACTCATCCACCTCCCAGACAAACCCTTCGTGCAGGATCTTGCGCCGGTTTTTCTCAATCAGCGGCTGCTCGCACATGGCCAGTAACTCGCGCGCATCCCACACGGGAATGGGATATTCAAATTCAGCGCGGCGCGCACCTACCGAGGTTCCCTTGATAGTCAAAAACGCCTCGTCACCGGCAATACGCACCCGCACCGTACGTGCCTTGTCGCGATTCAAATACCCCTGCGAATAAAACACCGCTGGCGCATCACGCCATGCATCGCCCACTACTAAAAATTTACGTTCTATTTCAATTGCCATAATCAACTACCGTGAAAAATGACGCTTTCCTGATTCAAGCGAAACAAAGACAAGCGAAACAAAAACAAACGAGCCAAGCATACCGATAAATATCAGCGACAGAGATCCACCACCGCCCGATTTTTTGGGTTCTACTGCAGAAACAGAACTGGATGTATTAACTGACGACGAACTCACCACCGGCTCATCCGGTTTATCGGCAATATCCACTACAACAAGATTGGGCGATGCCAGCATAAGTCCGTTGCGCGGATTATAAAGCCGCACAAAAAATGTTTCGGTAAATTCATTGCCTGAGCCATCGGCCGCTATCGGAACCTCAATTATTTTCTCGCTGGTATCACCATCAGGCCAACTCACGCCGTCAGCAACGGAGGTGAAATCCGAAGCAGTTGCATTACCCGTTTGGGTTTCATAAAACACCTCCACTGCACCTGAACTTCCACCTATCCGTTGCAGCGACACGCGCAGCGTTTCGCCTTCTTTCGCGGTTACTCGCGCACTGGAAAATTTCACACTGCCCTGCGCTTTAGCGGTGTTATCGCGGATCACATACAAGCCGCTATTGATATCACCAATTAAAATATTGCCACTTGGTAAAAATGGATAAGTACTCCAGGCACCATTGAACGAAGCGGAATTCGAAATTGGATAAGTATCAAAAAATCCCGCCTCAACCGGATTGCGCGGATCAGAAATATCCAGCACCACCAGACCGCGCTCGTAGTTGGAAAAATAGTAGCGGTTGCCGCGAGTGTAACCATTGTGATCAATAGCTGGCGTCGGCCCGATATACTCGCCCGCCAATTCGGGGGCGCGCAAATTATTGAGTGCAAAAAAGCGCACGCGCGTATTTAAATTGTAGCGCTGCTCATCCAATTCATCGTGCACCGAATAAAATTGCCGATCTTCCGTCCACCAGCCTGAGTGCACATAAGATACATATTGATAAATGCTGCGCGCCAAATTAAAGGGTTTGGCGCTATCGGTTTTATCCCACAACAAGACTTCATTTTCGTTGTAATCAATCACCAGGTCGCAGTCATTATTTTTATCAACACACTGCTCGCGCCGCGCATCCATAATCCACAGTGAGGTAATGTCATGGCTGTACCAGTCGCGCGAATTAGCCGCATGTTTATACACCGCTTGCGGCAATAACGGATTAGTCAGCGAATAACTATTAAATGCGCCGCCCTGCCTATTGCTGCCGGCAAGATGCAAATAAGGCGTGCGATGGGTAAGTGCAACACCGGTAGAATAATCAACATTGCTGATATAAATATTGTGCGCACTGGTGTCTGTGGTTTCGCTCGCAACATGGGTCACTTTATTTGGCAACTCATTTAAATCCAGAATCATTGTGCCCACTGTTGCCGCATCAGCGCTGATATAGGCATAGCTCATCCAGCGGCGACGAGTGTCATCGTAATATTGATAGGTTGCCAGATCGCGCCAAATGGTATTTTGGCTGGCGATAAAACTCACCACACGCGGATTAACCGGATCAGTCACATCAACAATACTCACGCCGTTCGTCAAACCGACCAATGCGTATTCGCGATTATCATTGAGGTCAAAATGCCCCCAAATGTCATTGCCGCGCGAATTACTATCGCCCAGGGTCGCGAGCGGTACATGGGTGAGCAGCCCTAAATTATTGCAACTAAATTCGCCCGCCTTACCCGCTACACAGGGTGTTTCTGCTTGCGTATTGGACATGGCTGTTAACTGCGATTGTTTCGCCTGCAAATACTCTTGCTGCTCGCGCTGCAAACCTTTGCTATCGACAATCACGCTAAACCCTTTATCAGCAAGCCCCTGGGTAAATTCTGGCGGCACACCCACCAAAATAGTATTGCCTGTGGGCGCGCTTATTGTTTTTTGGTTTATCGATTTTTCACCTGTGGCTTTTTCATAAGTCCCTTTTTGATAGCCACCCAGCACCTGCACAGCGCCGCTGGAGAGATAAAAAATAGAATCGACATCCGTAATATCGTAACGGCCTTCAGCAACCAAAACCTTATCACCCTTACCCGCTTGTTTTGCAGCGTAGGCGATGGTTTTGCAGGGAAGATTTTTTTGCTCGCAGCGCCCCTGGTCCACACCATCAACGGCAACATAACGTTCCTTATCATGCTCGGCGTGTGCAAATATCTCCACAGAGCTAAGCACTGAAACGCACAACAAACTCATCACTAATGGATAACGGAAATAAGACACACGAGCTCCTGTTTTTTCTAGCAGAGAGTGATAGCAAAGAGGCATAGCTGGAAAACCTAGCCTAGTTCATACAGTATATCTACTCAAGCATTCTGGATTTAAACGCCAAAACGAGTGTTTTATAAAATTTAGCACAGCATCGCGATTTTTTTATATGTGCAAAAGTCTCATGCTGGCAACATCAAAATGCAATCGCCTACAAAACACACAGATTCACTCCTAAGCTTCGCAACGCTACCTTACCCATAGCATGGACGCTGGCAGTGGACTAGTTGCCCATTGCAAATTCACTTCTGGTTTTCTAAAGGCGAACCGCTATGCAAAAAATTATTGTTGCACTTTTGGGGCTGATCAGTTGCTCTGCACTCGCACTTATTGATACACGCTTTCCCGAATCGCCCACCTATATGTCAAAAGCGAGCATGATTCGCTTTCAATATATGTCCCATGAAGGTGCCCAATGCACGGCTGGCGTCAACACAAAATTAATATCGCGCGTGCCCTATTATGTGTACGCACCCGCCACCAGCGCTACGCAAATAAAAACCGGCAAATATGCTGCCGTTATTTTTTTACACGGCATGGGTGAACAGGGTTCATCAGTACTGAATATGTGTTACGCGCGCGATGATGCTTATTACGCCAGTATCGCCACTAATTTGATCAAAGTAGAAAATCAGGCGGGCGGCCCAGGCGCTGCAATTGTTAACGGCCAATTTATTCCGCAAGAAAATATGGTCGTGATTATTCCGCAGTCGATGCAACGCGGCGGTTTCTCAACCGATGTCATTCGCCGCGTCATTTCTGATAGCGCCGCGCAACTGGCCGCAAAAGGTATTGAGCTGGATGCAGACCGTATTTATCTCACGGGCTTGAGCATGGGCGGCGGCAGTGTTTACAAATATATCGCGGCCAACCCTACACATTTTTCGGCATCGGTCGCGATAGAGGCGGCAGGAGGAATTGATCCTTGTTTGCTGCGCGCGAACAATGTGTCGCTGTGGGGATTTGCGGGCGGTGCATCAGGCAATATGGGAGCGGGAAATTTGCGCACCATTATCAACGGCAATAGCAGCTGTCCGGAAGCGACCATTGAATATATAAACCCTGCTTACATCTGTATCTACAACAACAAAAGCTGCACATTATTATCGGCGCTGCGCCCGAATAATTTACGCGCGACTTTTATGGCTAGCAATGGCCACAGCGGTTGGCGGGAGGTGTACAACGGCACTCACAGCGCACTACCGACCACCGAAAAAAATATTTATAACTGGATGTTATCGCAAAAAAATTCTGATCAAGGCAAACCTTTATTTCCACTTGACTATGACACCGCATCAAGCAGCAGCCTGGCATCATCAACAGCTCTGTCATCAACGCCATCATCTGCTCCCGGCTCAAGTTCGAATTCATCGATAGCAAGTACAACATCATCGAATACCAGCTCAGTTGCATCCAGTACCAGTTCAGCCGCATCGAGCTCAATTATGTCATCGGCGAATTCAAGCACGGTATCCGGAGGCACACCCGCACCTATTTTATTATCGCCAACCATGATTCTACCCGGTGCAATAGGCAATGCTTCCGCATTAGTGGATGAACAGAACTCTAGCGCGCCCACAACTTACTGGTTCGCCGGTTGGTCGGCTGGGATTTATCCGGTTGAAGCGATTATCGATTTAGGCCGTGAATATACGCTGACGGAAATAACTCTCTATGATGCAAATGGCACGGGGCTGGTAGAGTTTTCAGATGGCGACTTATCACACTCACAAGCGGTGATAGTGTCTGACTCGCTGACGCGCTATTTAAAATTTACCAGCTATCCGGTCAATATCACCACACGCTATTTACGTGTTAAAAAATTCAATGCCGCAAATATGAACGAGGTAAAACTGACGGGTTATTAACGAACCGCTTACTAGCGGATAAGTTATCTACACTCTATTTTATTTTTATATCGTCCAATAAAAAACGCCGCAAAAAAATGCGGCGTTTTTTATTTACCCGAGCGAATTAACAACCCAGATTATTTCCCGCCGTTCCGCCAATAATTTGCAGGATACGGTTGAACTCGTTGATCCGGCTTTGCACTTGCGCGGGGTTTCCGCCGTTGCACTCAATGGCACCATTGATCGTGCGGATGGTTTCACCGAAGCCATAGTTGTTAACAATATTGTCGTGCGCCGGGCGATAACCTGAACCGCTTTGGGTCATCCAGAACCAGAGCGCTGTCTGCCAGGCGACCGTTGCGTTCTGCTCAACAATTTCCGGATTGCGACGCAAATCCAAACCTAGCGCAGCACCAGCAGCACAGTAGTTGCCATTGTGGCTCAATTGGATAGGACCACGGCCATAATATTGCTTACCAGGCTCGCAAGGGCAAGTTGCCAAATTACCCCAATCGCTGCAGTACAAGCCGCGCGCAATTTCAGTAACGTGCACAAAGCTGCCAGTTTCATGCGAGAAGTTGGCGAGCGCTGCCGCAGCTTCGCGTTTTTTCAACTGGAGATCACCCGTGCCCGCAAAGGTTGGATAGGTTTTGGTAGCAGCCACTAAACCCGCATAAGTGTAGAAAGGATTGCGGCCCGGGAACATCTGGTTAAATTGCGCTTCGCTCACCACTGCCGCAAAACCGGTTCCGGGATTGGTGGTCGATGACACACTTGAACTGGTGCCAGTGCCATTGCAGCTGCTAGTCGGCTCCCAATACCAGGTGCTGACCAATGGATCGTAACCCGGGTTGTCATACTTGGCGCGGAAGCTGGCACCGTTGTAGCTAACGGTATTACCGGCGTAATACATTTTGCCGGCAACCCATGCGGCACAAGTACCATTGTTGCCAGAGCTGCTCGATGAATTGGTGCCGCCCGGGCAAGAAGCAACAGGCTCCCAAAACCAGGTGCTGATCACCGGATCATAACCAGGGTTCTCGTTTTTAGCGCGGTAGAAGGCGTTGTTATATCTCACCACAACACCAACAGCGTAGTTAGTTCCCGCAGCCCAATTAGGGCAGTTGCCACCGGTGCTCGGAGTGCTAGACGCGGTATTGGATACCGAGCTGCGCGGCGTTGAACTGGCGGTGGTAGTGCCGCAAGAGCCAAGGTTAGTCCAGGCATCGCCCGCGGCCCAACCGGTGCCGGGCGCATAAGGGCCACCCACCGTACACCAGCCAGCTACTTTACAGCTAAAGGCACTACCCACGTTTTGCACAATTGCATTGTTGCTGTAGGAGCGGCCATCCACATATTGCGCCACACCAGTACAGTTGTAGGCATAAGCCTGTGTCGATAATAGAAGTGCGGCAGCAATTCCGACGATTTGTTTAAGGTTCATTTG
>Ga0307408_100000312_pt1 | contig 46592 bp, 43 predicted proteins | sample 322Cmetagenome_FD_202116 | JGI IMG/M metagenome (GOLD analysis project Ga0307408, IMG submission 202116) | Maize rhizosphere microbial communities from greenhouse at UC Davis, California, United States - 322HYB-C-3 | ecosystem: Host-associated > Plants > Roots > Rhizosphere > Soil | place... | reverse complement strand
GCCAGGCGTATGTCGGCCTGGCCAGCGCGGCCGGCACGGTCACGCTGGGCCGCCAGTATTCGCCGTATTACAAGGTCTTGCGCGACGTGGCCGATCCCTTCTGCATCGGCATGGCCGGCAATGCGGGCAACATCATGGTGACCAATACCCGGGTCGACAACATGGTGCAGTACGCCACGCCACAATTGAAGGGCTTGACGGCGGAAGTGGCGGTTGGCATGGGCGAAGCCGCCGGCAACAGCGAAAAGAACCGCGTCTACAGCACGGCGGTGTATTACGTGCAGGGCGGCCTGTCGGTGGCGGCGGCCTGGTTCCAGCGCCATAACGCGCTGGCGACCGACCAGACCCGCAATGCGCTGGTGACGGCGCGCTACCGTCTCGGCGCGGTCGATGTGGCCCTGGGCTATGCGGACAACCATGGCCTGGCCGGCGCGCGCAGCGACGACACCATCGTCGGCGTGATCGTGCCGCTGGGTGCGCACAAGCTGTATGCGTCGTACATCCGCCATGACGACCAGACCGCGGCCGCCCGCAACGCCAACCAGTGGGCGGTGGGCTACACCTACTCGCTGTCCAAGCGCACCGACCTGTATGCCGCGTATGGGCATATCACCAACAGCAACGGCGCCACGTTCAAGGTCGGCAACGCCACCGAGACCGGCAGCGGCAACGCCGCCACCAACCTCGGCATCCGCCACATTTTCTGAGCCTGACCCGTTTCCTTACGTTTCCTTCACCCCGGGATGGGCTGCCGCCCATCCTGCCGGTACGCAGTGCCGGATTTTCATGGAGTCTGTCTGATGAAATCGTCGAACTATATCGCCGCGCTGTTTTCCCTGGGCATGTTGTCCGCCGCCACCCTGGCGCAAGCCCAGGACGACGGCGGCACGCTGGCCAAGATCAAGAAGAGCGGCACCATTACGCTGGGGGTGCGCGACGGCTCGGTGCCGTTTTCCTACCTGGACGACAAGCAGCAATACCAGGGCTACTCGATCGAGCTGTGCATGAAGGTGGTGACGGCGCTGCAAAAGCAGCTCGGCCTGACCGAGCTGAAAGTGGCCATGAATCCGGTCACGTCGGCCAACCGCATCCCGCTGATGGCGAACGGCACCATCGACCTCGAATGTGGCTCCACCACCAACAACCTGGAGCGCCAGCAGCAGGTGGCCTTTGCGCCGACCATGTTCGTGGTGGCCAACCGCCTGATGGCGAAAAAATCCGCCAACATCCGTACGCTGGCCGACATGAAGGGCAAGACGCTGGTGGCCACCGCCGGCACCTCCACCCTGAAGCAGATGACGATCCTGAACAAGGAACAAAACCTGGGCATGAACATCATCATCGGCAAGGACCATCCCGAGTCGTTCCTGATGGTGGAAACCGGCCGCGCCGTGGCCGAAGCGAATGACGACATCCTGCTGGCGGCGCAGCGCGCCAATTCGAAAACGCCTGGCGACTACGAGATCACCACCGAGGCGCTGTCGGTGGAACCCTACGGCATCATGCTGCGCAAGGGCGATCCCGCCTTCAAGAAGGTGGTGGATGAAGCGCTGGTGCGCGTCTACAAATCGGGCGACGACATGCAGCGCCTGTACCACAAGTGGTTCATGTCGCCGATCCCGCCCAAGGGCATCAACATGCGCTTCCCGATGCCGCCGCAACTCGAAGCGGTGCTGGCCAAGCCGACCGATTCGGGCGACCCGGCCGATTACGCCGCCGTGCCGGAAGCGCAAAAGGCCGCCACCAGGAAGAAATAAGGCGCCGCCAGGTTTAACTTCTCGATAACAAGGATAACCATGAATTACCACTGGAATTGGCGCATCTTCTGGGAAGCCGCGCCCGACGGGACCGGTACCTACCTCGACACGCTGTGCTCCGGCCTGCTGTGGACCCTGGCCACGGCATTGACGGCCTGGGTCATGGCGCTGGCGCTGGGCCTGGCCGTCGGCACGGTGCGCACCTTGCCCAACAAGTGGCTTGCGGGGCTGGCCAATGCGTATGTTGAATTGTTCCGCAACGTCCCGCTGCTGGTGCAAATGTTCCTGTGGTTCTTCGTGGCCCCGGAAGTTTTGCCGCAGGCGGCCGGCGACTGGATCAAGTCGCTGCCCAACGCGCCGTTCGTCACGGCCGTGCTGTGCCTGGGCTTTTTCACGTCGTCGCGGGTGGCGGTGCAGGTCTCGACCGGCATTGCCGCCTTGCCGCGCGGGCAAAAGATGGCGGGCACCGCGCTGGGACTGACCCTGGCGCAGACCTACCGCCACGTGCTGCTGCCGATGGCGGCGCGCGTGATCCTGCCGCCGCTGACCAGCGAATTCCTCAACATCATCAAGAACAGTTCGGTGGCGCTGACCATCGGCGTGGTGGAGTTGACGGCCAGCGCGCGCGCCATCCAGGAATTTTCATTCCAGGTGTTTGAAGCATTCACCGCCGCCACCCTGGTCTACGTGGTGGTCAATATCGGCGTGGTGTACCTGATGCACCGCCTGGAAAAGAAAGTCGCGATTCCAGGCTTTATCGTGGCGGGCGCCGCCTCGGGAGGACACTGACATGCTGGGCAATTTCGATTTCGAAGTCATCGGCCGCTCGTGGGGCTACCTGTTCCAGACCGGCATGCTGTTCACCCTGAAGCTGACGGTGCTGGCCATGACGGGCGGCATCGTGGTGGGCACGCTGCTGGCGCTGATGCGGCTGTCCGGCAACCGGGCCGTGTCGCTGTTCGCCACCGGCTACGTCAACCTGGTGCGCTCGATACCGCTGGTGCTGGTGATTTTCTGGTTTTATTTCCTGGTGCCGTATATCGCGGCCTGGGTCATCGGTTCGCCGACGCCGGTGCAGGTGGGTGCGTTTTCCTCCGCGCTGATCACCTTCATCATGTTTGAAGCGGCGTACTACTGCGAGATCATGCGCAGCGGCATACAGTCGATTCCGCGCGGCCAGGTCTGGGCCGGCCGCGCGCTGGGCATGAATTACTGGCAGACCATGGCCCACGTGGTGCTGCCGCAGGCGTTCCGCAACATGATCCCCGTGCTGCTGACGCAAACCATCGTGCTGTTCCAGGACGTGTCGCTGGTGTACGTGCTGTCGATCCCCGATTTCGTCGGCGCCGCCAGCAAGGTGGCCCAGCGCGACGGCCGCCTGGTGGAAATGTATACCTTCGTCGCCGTGGTGTATTTCGCCCTGTGCTACGGCCTGTCGCTACTGGTGCGCCGCCTGCAGCAGCGCGTCGCCATCATCCGTTAATCGCCCATCTGCCGAAAGTGGAGAGAGCAATGATCAAAATTGAAAACATCAACAAATGGTATGGCCACTTCCAGGTGCTGACCGATTGCAGCACGCATGTCCGCAAGGGCGACGTGATGGTGATTTGCGGCCCGTCCGGATCGGGCAAGTCGACCCTGATCAAGACCGTCAACGGGCTCGAACCCGTGCAGGATGGCCGCATCGTGGTCGACAACGAGGCGGTCACCGATCCGAAAACCAACCTGTCCCGGCTGCGCGCGCGCATCGGCATGGTGTTCCAGAACTTCGAACTGTTCCCGCACCTGACGATCCGGGAAAACCTCACCATTGCGCAAGTCAAGGTGTTGAAGCGCAGCCTGGACGAGGCCAATGCCAAGGGCTTGAAATACCTGGATCGGGTCGGCCTGCTGGCGCACCAGGACAAGTTCCCCGGCCAGTTGTCGGGCGGCCAGCAGCAGCGCGTGGCGATCGCCCGGGCCTTGTCGATGGACCCGATCGCCATGCTGTTCGACGAGCCGACGTCAGCGCTGGACCCGGAAATGATCAACGAAGTGCTGGACGTGATGGTGGGGCTGGCGCAGGAAGGCATGACCATGATGGTGGTCACGCACGAAATGGGCTTTGCCCGGCGCGTGGCCAACCGCATCGTGTTCATGGACAAGGGGATGGTGATCGAGGATTGCAGCAAGGACGATTTCTTCGGCACCACGCGCTCGCCGCGCGCGGCCGATTTCCTGGCCAAGATCATACACTGACGGGGTAGTACTAACGGTCCGGGCAACTGGCGCTGTTGTCGCGCTCTTCCACGTCGGTCACGATGCCCCGGTCCACCGTGAGTGCGAGCATCGTATCGGACACGGCGCCCTGTTCCACCGTAAAGCAGATGACGGCGCCGCGGCCGGCGTGCAATTCGCCGCTGATCCACGTGGCCACCAGCGGCGCACGGACGCCTTGGTAGACCGCGCCCAGCGGCACGGCGCTGCCGCAATCCGAGAAATGGGTCAGGTACAGCGTGCTGTCTATGACGGCCCAGTGCGCGGCCGGGCCGCCCACGGCGGAACAATGCCGCTGTTGCCGCAGCGCCGCCAATTGTCCCGACGGCGGCACCGGCAATGTCGGCTTGCCTCCCATGGCGACCATGCTTTGCCTGCCCTCGTAGGTCAGCCGGTCCGTTTGCGGCATGGTTGCCGATGCGGCGCCGGCCCACAGCAGGGCAAGGAGGGCGGCGGACCGCATCATGATAATTGCTGTTCCAAGGTTTTCGTATAGGGCGTGTCGACGTCGCCCGTATGCTTCGTCATGACGGTCTCGATCAGCATGATCCAGCATTCGTCATCGGCCACCGGCTTGTGCAGTGTGGCGCGCGGCACCACGTGCAGCGCACCTTGATTCAGTTGCACCACCTTGCCGCCCTCGTAGTGCATGGCCAGGCTGCCGCGCACGATGAAAAACAGTTCGTCCTCGTGCTCGTGGCTGTGCCACGTGAACTCCCCTTTCACTTTGGCCAGTTTGACGTATTGGTCGTTGACTTGCGCCACGACCTTGGGCGACCAGTGGTCGGTGATGGTGGCGAAGGCGGTGTCGAGGTTGACGGATTCGGCGAAGGGATACATGGCGGCTCCAGAGCTGAAAAAAGCCACTGTAGCTTAACGTGCGGCGGCGTGTTTGTCTGCGCTTGCGCATTCCATGCATGGACAGTGCAGCCGATTGGCGCTAGCTCGATGGCCAGTAGCCGGGTGCGGCCGCACCATCGCTACCGCCATCCAGGCTTAGTGCTTTTTTAAATCCGCTTCCACCACCTCGACCAGGTTTTGGGTGCTCCAGTCCAGCGCATCGACCACAATGGCGGGCTTGTAGAATTCGCCGTTAGCGCGCGGCCGGTTGACATACACCTTGGTCGGCACGATCACCGTGGCGCGTCCGGAATCAAGTTTTTGCAGGCGCACTTCCATGTAATTGGAATCGGCGGAGCTGGGGGCGCCGATCAGCCTGGTATTGGGGAAGCGCGTGAAATAGTCCAGTGCGTCCAGGCAGGCGCTGGCGCATTGGCCGGGGACCACCACATACAGCGGGCGCGTAAAGGGCGCCGGGTCGCCGTCCGCATCGGTTTCGGGATTGCCGGGCGCCGGGGCGGGGTTCCTGGAGACGGCCCAAGGCTCGCCGCGCTTCTGCGACGCTTGCATGTTTTCCAAAATGACCCGGGCCCAGTACTCCGCATCCGCCTGGCCATTGCGCTTGAATTCATCCAACAGCTTGGCAAAGTGCCTGGTATTGTCCGGCGTGACGCGGTACCAGGTTTCTGTCCGGGCAAAATATGCCGCTTGCTGGCGTTCCATGCGTGCATCGCCCCACAAGGCTCCGCTGAACTTCAAACTCCACAACGAAGAGCCGCCCAAATTGTGGCGCAAGTCCACCACCACCGCGCGGGCCGACAGCAGGCGCTGGCGGCCGGCGTTCATGTCGGCGTACAAGGATTCGTACGCGGCCCGGCCTTGCGCATCCGGCTGGAACGTTGGCATGGCGACCCAGATCAGGCCAGGCCGTGGCTCGGACAGGCCGATCGGCAGCCGGTCGCCGTTGTAGCTGGCGTGGTACCACTGACGGCCTTGTTCCGTGACGGGTTCCCATTGCAGCGCCAGATCGCTTTTCTGGCCGGCGAGCTCGAAACTGCAGCGCTTGGGCCGGACGGTGAACGGGTTACCCCCATCCATGAACAAGCGGCGGGCATGGTCCCACCACATGCCATCGACGTCTGCGAGGCTCTTGAAGGCGAAGACATTCGATGTCACCAGTTCGCGGATGGGGATGCCATCGCAGGATACGATGCGCGCGCCCTTGGCGGGGGTGTTATTGATGGCGTCATAGACGTAGAGGGCGTCGCCCCGCCAGGCGGCGACAAAACCGGGCCATTGCTGTTGCACGGAACCGCTGTCCGGCAGGTTGGGAAACATGCCGGCATGACCATCCTTGACGCGGGCATTGAAGGCCAGGATGGCGGCGTCATAGCCGCGCGCATCGCTGGCCCTGGCCGCATACGCCAGCCCCACCTTGCGTGCCGCGGACAGGTTGCCGTTAAAGCCGGGATTGGCGCGGTCATGCGGCCCGGGGTGATTGTCTTGCGTAATGCGGTAACCGGCTTCGATGTCGTCGATCGCGGCTTGGCGCCATTGTTCCGGGGTTTCAGGCAGCTCCGTTGCGCAGGCCAGGTACGGGGCGGCGGCCAGCGCCGCGAGGAAGAGGTATTTTTGCATGGCCGCGATTCTAATCAATCAGTCCGGCCGCAAAATACGTGAATTGTCACAATAGCCGGCCCGGGATGGGGCGCCAAGCAGGATGCCAGCAGGTCACGCCGACCGCCTCTGCAACGCCATCATCGCGCCCCGCATCCATTCCAGCATCGCCGCGTCGATCCAACCCGGATCGGTCAATCCGGGTTCCCTGGTGAGCGCTTCCCGGATCTTCGCCTGAGTGGCCGGGTTGTCGCCCGCGAACGAACGGAACAACTCAAACCACTGCCGCGCCAGTTCCCGCCCCTGCGGCGAATCCGGCGCATGGCCTTCATCGATGGCGGTGCGCACCCGCGCAATCAGCGGCGGCCATTCCTGTGCGCGCTTGCCGATGTTGGCCCGTACGAACGCGTATTCGTCGTCATCGAGATAGCGGCGATAGATCGCCAGCTTGCTTTCATGCGACGCATCGATAATGAATTGCAGGAGGTCGGGCGTGACGCCGGTCTGTTCCCGCACTTCCGGGTTGTGTTCATGCAGGGTGTTGAGGCGGGCAAACAGGACCGGGTTGCCGCCCGTGTCGTGCACGCTTTTCGCCATCCACTGGCGCGCCAGGATTTGCGCGTCCGGGTCTTGCGGCGTGGCGCCACGGTCCATCAGCGCGCGCACGGAAGCCACCAGCGCCTTCCATTCAGGCACGGCAATCGCGGCATTGGTGTACAGCGGCAGTTGTTGCAGTTCTTTCGGGGTGAAGTATTTGTCGTACATGCTCATATTCTCCAAAGTGGTCAGCCAGTCGGCCAGGCTCGGCTCCTGCCCCGAGGCCAGCGCGCCATGCAGCCGCCGCAAGCGGTCGCGCAACGCGCCGGCCTGCTCGATTTCGCGCGTCAGCATGGTAATTTGCTGCGCCACCACCGATTGAAGGGACAGGTCCGGCCTGGACAGATAAGTTCCGACATCGGCCAGCGGCAGGCCAAAGCTGCGCAGCGCCTGGATCTGGTGCAGCCGGGCGACATCCGCATCGTTGTACAGCCGGTAACCGGCATCGGAACGCGCCGAAGGCGTCAGCAAACCAATCGCGTCATAGTGGTGCAGCGCACGCACGGTCAAGCCGGTACGGCGGGCCAGTTCCCCAATTTTCAACGCCATCGGTTTTCCTTATTCTTCTAACGTGGGACCATTGTGGAGCCTGACGTTGCGTCAGGGTCAAGCGATTAAAACATCAATGCCTTTGGTTTCCACCAGTTGCAGCAGTTTGGCTGCCGCGCCGCTGGGGTGCTTGTTGGCGGCGGGGGACTCCCATTTTTGGACAGTGGATACACTGACATTGAGGAAGGAGGCGAAGACAGCCTGGCTCATCTTGGCAATGCGAGTACGTACAGCGATGACTCGCTCTGCGGGATACTCCGGGGGCGCAGCGCACAAAGTGCGCACCTTGGCCAGATCGGACTTGGATACGACCTGATACGAACTCAAGTCTTCCGCAGTTTCCAGCAGCTCGCGCAACATGCGAAGGTCTTCACTATTTTTACGCGTCATTGCAAATCTCCTTCAATTGGCCGATGTCGGCCAGTTCTTGCAGCTTGTCCAAACTTTGCCGTTGCAGACTGATGGCGATCGCTTTTGCAGCCTCAACCACGGTATCTGAAAAGTCCGAGCCAGCACCGCTCTTTTCCCTGCCTATCAGGAAAATGATGGCGTGCGGATGGCGTTTGGCAACCAGCGTTCGCGTTGAACCTCGCTTGCCTTGGCCGGGCAGGGCGATGCGCTTCTTGCAAAGCCCTTGGCCCAGGTCAGCTTCAAACAAGCCACCTTCAATTTCCCGGGCCGCATGGCAAAGAGAAGCATCGCTAATCAATTTTCGTGCCCAGCGCTCAAAAGTCTTGGTTTTGAAAACCCTTTTGTGCATGATAAAGCCCCCAAAAACTATAGCATAAAATGCTATAGTTAAGGAGTTGGACCAGATGGGCCAGAACTAGTTCACTGCTTGCGAAACAAAATTTCTGTCTGGTTGTCATTCGTACTCGTGATCGGTCGAACGCCAGACGACCTCGCCGGTTTCAACGCAAACAACACAAACTTCCTGTTCGGCTGGGTCTTCCACGCCTTCAATGGCTGTGGCCACGGCGGTTGATCGGTCTTCATAGTGCTGCGTAAATGCCGTGGCCGGCAACCAATCGCTTTCCAGCGGGAATACAGATTCAATTCGAAAGTGCATGGCAATCTCCCTCATACGTTATCCACCTTCATTGGGGTTAGCACCGCTTGGAGTGCAGTATGCAATAAAAGTTCAATCCTGCTGTCTGTTACTCGCCGCACCCAGCGCGCGTCCGCACAATATCCCCGCAGCAAGCAAGCTGTTGGGGTTAGAATCGATTCCATGAAAATCCGAGTCGCTACCTACAACATCCACAAGGGCATGTCGTACCGCAGCCATCCCAGGGTACACGCGCTCAAGCAAGCCATCGGCCAGTTCGAGGCCGATGTGGTGTTCTTGCAGGAAGTGCAGGGCAAGCATGACCGGATTGCCGAAAAATTCGGCTGTGAAACCAATGGCCACCGGCATTGGCCGGTCACGGCCCAGCACGAATTCTTCGCCGGCGACGAGCGCCATTCGGTCTATGGCATGAATGCCGTCTATGACCACGGCCACCACGGCAACGCGCTGCTCAGCAATTTTCCCATCGCGCACTGGTCCAATACGGATATTTCCGACCACAAGTACGAAGCGCGCGGCATCCTGCACTGCATTATCGAAACGCCGGACCAGCCGGTGCATTGCTATGTCGTACACCTGGGCCTGTTTGAAGGCAGCCGCACGCGGCAGACGCAGTCGTTGATCGATGCGGTGCGCGAAACCGCCCCCGATGACGAACCCGTCATCATTGCCGGCGACTTCAACGACTGGCGCAATACCCTCAGCGATAGCTTGCGCGAGGCGCTGGGCGTGGTGGAAGTCTTCGATGAAATCGGTTCCCATCCTTCATTGGGCGACCTGGTGCGCACCATGGCGCGCCGCCAAGCCGCCATCCGGCCCGCGCGCACGTTCCCGGCCGCCTTGCCTTTCTTCCGGTTGGACCGCATTTATGTCCGAGGCTTCCAGGTGGAGGCCGCGCAAGTCTTGCACGGCGCCGCATGGGCTAAACTGTCGGACCATTCGCCGATCGTGGCGACTCTCCAATTCACCTGAAGGACCATGCGGTCGGTCAACTTTATCGCTGATAACGAAGTCAGGCTCTTGCACTGTGGCACGGATTACTTCCCGGCATTACGGGAAGCGATCGACGCTGCCCAGTACGAGGTGTATTTCGAAACCTACATTTTTGCAGGGGACGAAACCGGGCAATCCGTGCTGGCCGCGTTGAAACTTGCCGCTGCGCGCGGCGTGGTGGTGCGCGTCATTACCGACTGGTATGGCACCGGCCACGGCCAGGTGTCGCGCATGGATGCGCAATTGCGCGAAGCGGGCGTCGAGCACCGGATCTTCAATCCGTGGTTCAAGCGCGGCTTTACCCGCACGCACCGCAAGATTTGCGTGGTGGACCGGCAAATCGCTTTTGTTGGCGGCATCAACATCAACGACGACATGTTCTGCGATTACGACCACAGCATCAGCCTGTCGGCGCCGCGCTGGGATTTTGCCGTGGCCGTGCAGGGGCCGCTGGTGGCGGCGATCCACAAGGAGGCGCAAACACAATGGCGCCGGCTGGGCAGGATGAGCATCATCAAGCGTATCGGCCTGCTCAATGAAATGCGCAAGGTGAACAAGATTGCCCGCGAAAGCACGGTCCAGGCGGGTTTTGTCGTGCGCGACAACTGGCGCAACCGTGCCACCATCCAGAAGGCGTATTTGCAGGCGCTGGGCCGGGCCCGCAAGAGCGTGCTGATCGCCAATCCGTATTTTGCCCCGGGCCGCAAATTCCGCCGTGCCCTGGCCACGGCGGCCCAGCGCGGCGTGGATGTGGTGTTGCTGATCGGTGTCGGCGAAATCTGGCTGCAGGACGCCGTGGCCCACTCGTTTTATCCGAAATTGCTGGCGGCCGGCGTCAAGGTGGTCGAGTACCACAAGACCCAGTTGCACGCGAAAGTTGCCGTCATTGACGATGACTGGGCCACGGTCGGCTCCAGCAACGTCGACGGCCTGAGCCTGTTTTTGAACCAAGAAGCCAACGTCGTCATCAAGGATGCGGCTTTTTCGCAAAGCCTGCGCCGCCATATCGAAGAAGCGATTGCCGATGGCGTGGTGATCCACGAGCACGAATATGCGCACGTGGGCCGCTTCCGCCGCATTGGCTATGAAATCGCGTTCGTCGTGTACAAGTTGCTAATGAGAATTTTTGCCGCAGAAAAATATGCTTAAAGAAAACGTCCGTATCGATAAATGGCTGTGGGCCGCGCGCTTCTTTAAAACCCGCTCGCTGGCCATCGATGCCATCGAAGCCGGCCGCGTGAAGGTCGGGGGCGAGCGCGTCAAGCCGGCCCGTATCGTGCACCTCGGTGATAAGTTGTCAATCGACAACGGTTCCGATCGATGGGATGTGCTGGTGCTGGGCATTTCCGACCAGCGCCAGGGCGCGCCCATCGCGCGCCTGCTGTATGAGGAAAGCGAAGACAGCATTGCCCGCCGCGCGGCGGAGCAGGAACGCCGCAAGCTGTTCCAGGATCCGGGCGCCGACTACAAGGGCCGTCCGACCAAGCGTGACCGCCGCGTGCGGGGCGGCCTGTTCGACGAGTAACGTCCCCGCTGCGTGTGTCACCTGCGCAACAACCATTTCACCACATCCGCCCGGTGCTAGTATGGACGAAGCCACTCCAGCGGGAGCACGGCGCCTACTACGGACACCAGGGAGACGATGATGAAGCTATGGCTGAAAGCGGTCTTGATGAGTTTTGTAATGCTGGCGCTGCAAGCGCCGGCGCAGGCCCAGGAAAAGCGCACGCCCGAAGAAGCGGTGGCGATGGTGAAAAAAGCGGTCGCATACTACAAGGAAGTGGGGCGCGAAAAAGCGGTCGCGGAGTACAACAATCAAAAAGGCAAGTTCGTCGACGGCGAACTGTACATCTTTGCCTATGACATGAAGGGCGTGAACCTGGCCAGCCCCAATCCGAAGATCGTCGGCCGCAACATGATTGACGTGAAAGACGTCAACGGCAAACCCACCGTGAAAAGCTACCTGGAAGTGGCCAATACCAAGGGCCAGGGCTGGGTGGACTTTGTCTGGCCGCACCCGATCACGGGCGCCTTGCAGCAGAAAACCGCCTACATTGAAAAAGTCGACGACATCCTCGTCGCATGCGGTATATACAAGTAACTCTTCCTCCCGGCCCGGCGGCCCCGCGCCGCCGGCGCCACTAAAACGCGCGCAGCGTCCTGCTGCGACGCACCAATAGAGAGCGGTCTCTAACAATCTCCTTTGACTTTTATCATCCGGTGGATAATAGTACGAGCGTTCGCAATTCTTTTCACACGAAGGAAATCCAAGTGGTGGAAAATAAGATTTTTCTGACTTGGTGAAAACTTTGAGTGGCAACTATTAATACTTCGATCAAATTTATGCGCAAGGGTGAATTGACTCGCGCAGCCATCCTGGACACGGCGCTGGAACTGGCCAGCCGGGATGGTCTGGAAGGCCTCACGATTGGCTTGCTCGCGGACAAGATGAACATGAGCAAGTCAGGGGTGTTTGCGCACTTCGGTTCGCGTGAAGACTTGCAGCTGGAAGTCTTGAAACTGTATCACCACCGTTTCGAGCAGGAAGTTTTCTTCCCCAGCATCAAGGAAGCGCGCGGTTTGCCCCGCTTGCGTGCGATGTTTGCGCGCTGGATCTCCCGCGTCAGCGAAGAGATCGCATCGGGCTGCATCTATATCAGCGGCGCCGTCGAATATGACGACCGTCCCGGACCGATCCGGGAAGAGCTGGTGGCGATGGTGTCGGCCTGGCAGGGTGCGCTGCTGCGTTGCGTGAAGCAGGCGGTGGAGACCGGTGACCTGAAACAGGAAACCGATCCGCATCAGCTGGTGTACGAGATGTACGGCCTGATCCTGGCGGTCCATCACGATGCACGGTTGCTGCGTACCCCCGGTGCCGTGGAGCGCGCCAAAGTGGGCTTTGAACGTTTGATCGAGAATTACCGGAATCCGTAGCCGCCAGTAAGAGTAGTACAGGCGGCTGCACGGCGGCTGTGGGCGAACCGCAGTCAGCTTTCACTTACATTGTTATTTAGCCGTCAGGAGAAAATCATGGGTCAATACGTCGCACCAATCCGGGATATGCAGTTCGTGCTGCACGAGTTCTTGAAGGTTGAAGAGCAGCTGAAAGAACTGCCCGCCCACGCTGAAACCGATGCCGACATCATCAACCAGGTGCTGGAAGAAGGCGGCAAGTTCACCTCGGAAGTGCTGTTCCCGCTGAACCACTCGGGCGACCGCGAAGGCTGCACGCACGACGCCGCGGCCAAGACCGTGACCACTCCAAAAGGCTTTAAAGAAGCCTACAAACAGTACGTTGAAGGCGGCTGGGCCGCGCTGGCCTGCGATCCGGAATACGGCGGCCAGGGCTTGCCACTGGTGCTGAACAACTCGTTCTACGAAATGCTGAACTCGGCCAACCAGGCATGGACCATGTATCCAGGCCTGTCGCATGGCGCGTACGAGTGCCTGAAAGAACACGGCACCGACGAACAAAAACGCCTGTACCTGCCGAAACTGGTATCCGGCGAATGGACCGGCACCATGTGCCTGACCGAGCCGCACTGCGGCACCGACCTGGGCATGCTGCGCTCGAAAGCCATTCCGAACGCGGACGGTTCGTGGGACATCACCGGCGCCAAGATCTTCATCTCGGCCGGCGAACACGACATGTCGGAAAACATCCTGCACCTGGTGCTGGCCCGCGTGCCGGACGCACCGGAAGGCTCGAAAGGCATTTCGCTGTTCCTGGTGCCGAAATTCCTGCCTACCGCCGACGGCAAAGTCGGTGAGCGCAACCCGATCTTCTGCGGCGCGATCGAAGAAAAAATGGGCATCCACGGCAACTCGACTTGCCAGATGAACCTGGACGGCGCCAAGGGCTGGATCATCGGCCAGCCAAACAAAGGCTTGAACGCCATGTTCGTGTTCATGAACGCGGCCCGCCTGGGCGTGGGCATGCAGTCGCTGGGCCTGACCGAAGTGGCGTACCAGAACGCCCTGGTCTACGCCAAGGACCGCCTGCAAATGCGTTCGCTGTCCGGCGTGAAAAACCCGGACGGTCCTGCCGACCCGATCATCGTGCACCCGGACGTGCGCCGCATGCTGCTGACCGCCAAGGCCTACGCCGAAGGCGGCCGTGCCTTCACCTCGTACGTGGCGCTGCAGATCGACAAGGAACTGCACCACCCTGACGAAGAAGTGCGCAAGGAGGCCGCCGACGAAGTCGCGCTGCTGACCCCGATCATCAAGGCCTTCATCACCGACAACGGCTGGATCGCCACCTCGGAAGCGATGCAGGTGTACGGCGGCCACGGCTACATCTCCGAGTGGGGCATGGAGCAATACGTGCGCGACGCCCGTATCAACCTGATCTACGAAGGCACCAACACCGTGCAGGCGCTGGACTTGCTGGGCCGTAAGATCCTGATGGACAACGGCGCCAAGCTGCGCAAGTTCGGCGAGAAAGTGCGCGCCTTCGTGGAAGAAAACGGCACCGACGAAGCGATGTCCGAATTCGTGACCCCGCTGGGCGAACTGGGCGAAAAAGTCGGCAAGCTGACCATGGAAATTGGCATGAAAGCCTTCCAGAACCAGGACGAAGTGGGCGCGGCCGCCGTGCCATACCTGCGCGTCGTGGGCCACCTGGTGTACAGCTACTTCTTCGCGCAAATGGCGAAGATCGCCCTGGCAAAACAAGATTCCGGCGACAACTTCTACAAAGCCAAGCTGGCCACGGCGCGCTTCTACTTCGGCCGCCTGTATCCTGAAACCGCAACCCAGATCCGCCTGGCGCGCTCCGGCGCCGCCAACCTGATGTCGCTGGAAGCCGACCTGTTCTAATCAACTTCGTGGGGCTTGACACCGTCGGTGCCAAGCCCCACTGACCAAGGAAAAACATGAGCAACTTCAACGTGAAAAAAGTAGCCGTGCTGGGCGCCGGCGTGATGGGTGCGCAGATCGCCGCCCACTGCGTCAACGCCAAAGTACCGGTGGTTCTGTTCGACCTGCCAGGCAAGGAAGGCACGCCGAAGAACGGCATCGTGCTGCGCGCCATTGAAAACCTGAAAAAACTGTCGCCGGCGCCGTTCGGCGACAAGGCCGACGCGGAACTGATCCAGGTCGCCAACTACGAAGACAACCTGGAACTGCTGGCCGGCTGCGACATCATCATCGAAGCCATCGCCGAGCGCATGGACTGGAAGCATGACCTGTACAAGAAGGTCGCGCCGCACATTGCACCCAACGCGATCTTCGCGTCGAACACCTCGGGCCTGTCGATCAACAAGCTGGCCGAAGGTTTTTCCGATGAACTGAAAGCGCGTTTCTGCGGCGTGCACTTCTTCAACCCGCCGCGCTACATGCACCTGGTGGAACTGATCCCGACCACGTCCACCAAACCGGAAATCCTGGATCAGCTGGAAACCTTCATGACCTCGACCCTGGGCAAGGGTGTCGTGCGTGCAAAAGACACGCCGAACTTCATCGCCAACCGCGTCGGCGTGTTCGGCATCCTGGCGATCATCCACGAAGCCGAACAATTCGGCCTGTCGGTGGACGTGGTCGACGACCTGACCGGCGCCAAGCTGGGCCGCGCCAAGTCCGGCACCTTCCGCACCGCCGACGTGGTGGGTCTGGACACCATGGGTCACGTGATCAAGACCATGGAAGACAACCTGCCGAACGACCCGTTCTTCGCCATCTACAAGACGCCGGCAGTGCTGTCCGGCCTGGTGGCCAAGGGCGCGCTGGGCCAGAAATCCGGCGCCGGCTTCTACAAGAAAGTTGGCAAGGACATCCTGCGCCTGGACGCCGCCACCGGTGAATACGTGGCCGGCGGCAAAAAGGCCGACGACATCATCGCCCGCATCCTGAAAGAAAAGGATCCGGTCAAGAAGATGAAAGCGCTGCGCGAATCGACCAACCCGCAAGGCCAGTTCCTGTGGGCGATCTTCCGCGACGCCTTCCACTACATCGCGATCCACCTGGAATCGATCGCCGACAACGCGCGCGACATCGACTTCGCCATGCGCTGGGGCTTCGGCTGGAACGTCGGTCCATTCGAAACGTGGCAAGCCGCCGGCTGGAGCCAGGTTGCACAGTGGGTCAAGGAAGACATCGAAGCGGGCAAGGCGCTGTGCAATGCACCGCTGCCGGCATGGGTGTTCGAAGGCCAGGTGGGCGAGAAGGGTGTGCACACCGCGGAAGGTTCGTACTCCCCGGCCACCAACTCGTTCGCACCGCGCTCGTCGCTGTCCGTCTACGAGCGCCAGCAGTTCCGCGCACCGGTATTCGGCGCCACCACGGCTGATCCGAAAACCGCTGGCACCACCGTGTTCGAAGACGACTCCGTCCGCCTGTGGCATTCCGGCGACGACGTCCTGGTGGTGTCCCTGAAGACCAAGATGCACGTGATTGGCCCGGGCGTGGTCGCCGGCCTGAAGCTGGCCCTGGCGGAAGCCGAGAAGAACTTCAAGGGCGTGGTGATCTGGAACACCGACGCGGCCGAAGGCGGCGCCTTCTCCGCCGGTGCCGACCTGCAATCGGCCCTGCCGGCCTTCATGCAAGGCGGCGCCAAGGCGGTCGACCCGATCATCCGCGAACTGCAAGACACCTTCCAGGCCATGAAGTACTCCAACGTGCCGGTGGTAGCGGCTGTTGCAGGCCTGGCGCTGGGCGGCGGCTGCGAAATGATGCTGCACGCTTCCAAGCGTGTGGCGTCGATCGAGTCGTACATCGGCCTGGTGGAAGTGGGCGTGGGCCTGATTCCTGCCGGCGGCGGCCTGAAAGAAGCGGCCGTGCGCGCAGCAACGCAGGCCAAGGGTAACGACATCCTGCAATTCCTGAAAACCGGCTTCACCAACGCGGCCACCGCGAACGTGTCGAAATCGGCCCTGGAAGCGAAGGCCATGGGTTACCTGAAAGAAGACGATGTGATCGTGTTCAACCCATACGAACTGCTGCACGTGGCGAAAGTCACCGCGCGTTCGATGTTCGATGCCGGCTACCGCGCACCGATCCAGCGTCCTGTGACCGTGACCGGCCGTTATGGCTGGGGCACCATCAAGGGCCAGCTGGTCAATATGCGCGACGGCGGCTTCATTTCCGCCCATGACTTCAAGCTGGGCGACATGATCGCCGAGATCGTGTCGGGCGGCGACATCGACCAGGGCAGTGTGGTGAGCGAACAGTGGCTGCTGGACATGGAACGCAAAGCCTTCCTGGAATTGCTGAACCATCCCAAGACCCAGGAACGCATCATGGGCATGCTGCAAACCGGCAAGCCGGTTCGCAACTAATCGCAACCCGGCAACCGCCTCATGTCCTTCTTGTCATTGGCCTTCAAGGTCTTGTTGAAAGTGAAACCGAGCATGGTGTACGAACGTATCAAGCAGCAAATGATGGAAACCCTGCCGCTGGTGCGCACGCTCGGTATCCGTATCGACAGTATCGGCCCCGGCACCGCTGAGGTGTCGATGCCGGACGATGGCAAGCTGCACAACCACCTGGGCACGCCGCACGCCGGCGCGCTGTTCACGCTGGCGGAAACCGCCTCCGGCGCGGCCATGGCGGGTGGTTTTGCGGAGCTGATCATGGGCCTGCGCCCGGTGGCCAAGGAATCCCGTATCCAGTACCAGAAAGTGGCCAAGGGCGCGACGCGTGCCTCGGGCCGCGTGCCGGGCGACCTGGCCGCGCTGAAAGCGCAGCTGGCCGCTGACGGCAAGATCGCCTTCCCGGTCGAAGTCGATATCTTCGACGAGCACGGCACGCTGGCGGCACAGGTACAAGTGGACTGGTATCTCTCGGCAAAGCGCTGAATGAGTCGGTTAATGATCGATCACAAAATTCTCGAAAGCACAAAATGAGCAAACAACTCCAAGACGCATACATCGTCGCAGCGACCCGCACCCCGATCGGCAAGGCGCCACGCGGCATGTTCAGCAAGACCCGCCCGGACGACCTGCTGGTCGCCGCCATCAAAGGCGCGATGGCCGCCGTACCAGGCCTGGACCCGGCCCTGATCGTCGACGCGATCATCGGCTGCTCGTTCCCGGAAGCGGAACAGGGCTTCAACATCGCCCGTAACTCGGTGGTGCTGGCCGGCTTGCCGAACACCGTGGGCGGCGTGACCATCAACCGTTACTGCGCCTCGGGCATCACCGCCCTGGCCATGGCGGCCGACCGCATCCGCGTTGGCGAAGCCGACGTGATGATCGCCGGCGGCGTGGAATCGATGTCGATGGTGCCGATGATGGGCCACCACCCGTCGATCAACATGGACACGTTCAAGGATGAAAACGTGGGCCTGGCGTACGGCATGGGCCTGACCGCCGAGAAAGTGGCGCAGCAGTGGAAGATTTCCCGCGAAGACCAGGACGCGTTCGGCCTGGAATCGCACCGCAAGGCCATCGCCGCCCAGCAAGCCGGTTTCTTCAAGGATGAAACCACCCCGGTGGAAATCATCACCCGCACGCCGGACCTGCGCACCGGCGAAATCAAGGTCGGCAAGCGCGTGGTCGACACCGACGAAGGCGCCCGCGCCGACGCGTCGATGGAAGGCATGGCCAAGCTCAAGCCGGTGTTCGCCGCCAAAGGCAGCGTGACGGCCGCAACGTCGTCGCAGATGTCCGACGGCGCCGGTGCGCTGATCGTGGTATCGGAAAAAATCCTGAAAGAACACAACCTGACCCCGCTGGCCAAGTTCTCGTCGTTCGCCGTGCGCGGCGTGCCACCGGAAATCATGGGTATCGGCCCGAAAGTGGCGATTCCTGCCGCCTGCGCCGCCGCCGGCATCACCCAGGATCAACTGGACTGGATCGAACTGAACGAAGCGTTCGCCGCCCAGGCGCTGGCCGTGATCCGCGACCTGAACCTGGACACCAGCAAGGTCAACCCGATGGGCGGCGCGATCGCCCTGGGCCACCCGCTGGGCGCGACCGGCGCGATCCGTGCCGCCACCGTGGTGCACGCACTGCGCCGCAACAGCCTGAAGTACGGCATGGTCACCATGTGCGTTGGCGCGGGTATGGGCGCGGCTGGTATCATCGAGCGCGTATAAGTACCGCTTATCACTGCTAGAAAAGGCGCCGCGGAAAACCCGGCGCCTTTTTTACGTTGAGGGCGCTGACTGCGTGGGGCGGTTTCGCCGGGGGCGAAGCCGCCATGCATGCGCCGCGTTGACGCATGCATGGCGGCTTTCGCTGCGCGAAAACCGCCCTACGGGGGCCGCGCCTCGTAAAAATTTGGTTCATCACACCGGAGACAACATGGATATTCTCACCAGCAAGGCCAACGGCATCCTCACCATCGAATTCAACCGCCCGGAACGCAAGAACGCGATCACCTCGGCCATGTACCAGGTCATGGCCGACGCCATCAACGACGGCGAGCAGGACGCCGCCGTGCGCGTCATCCTGATCACGGGCAAGCCGGAAGTCTTCACTGCGGGCAACGACCTGGACGACTTCCTGAAGACCGCCCCGCGCCAGGCGGACGACTTCCTCAAGCTGCCGGTGTTCCAGTTCATACGGGCGCTGTCCGGCACGACCAAACCGGTGGTGGCGGCGGTGACGGGCCTGGCGATCGGTATCGGCACCACCTTGCTGATGCACTGCGACCTGGTGTACGCGGCCGACAATGCGAAATTCTCGGTGCCCTTCGCGCCGCTGGGCCTGTGCCCGGAATTCGGCTCCAGCGTGCTGCTGGCGCAATTCGGCGGCCATGCGCGCGCGGCGGAAAAGCTGATGCTGGGCGAACCGTTCCTGGCGCCGGAAGCCTACAGCATGGGCCTGATCTCCAAGCTGCTGCCGGCCGGGGAAGTGCTGGCCTACGCCCAGGCGCAAGCGGCCAAGCTGGTGGCGTTGCCGGCCTCGTCGATCCGCGTCACCAAGCGCCTGATGAAAGCCAACGGCGCCGACGCGCTGTCGACCGTGCTGGTCACCGAAGGCAAGCTGTTTGGCGAAATGCTGCAATCGCCGGAAGCCAAGGAAGCGTTCACGGCGTTCTTTGAGAAGCGCAAGCCGGATTTCAGCAAGTTCAACTAAGTCCCGGACATACGATGCGCAAGTACTTCGCCGCCTTCTCACTGGTAGTAGCTATCCCAGTGGCATTGGCTGGGACGGCGGAGCAGGATGCCATGTCTGCCTGTGAGCAGACATGGCGCTCGCAGTGCTGGACGCCATACGAACGATTGCTGGCGCAGCGGGAGTCGACGCAACACCCTGAAACTTTATTATTCGAGTACCGTGCGCTGGCAACGATGGCGCTGACGGCAGGGGATTTGCCGGACGCGCTCCGCCTGCTGAGCCATGCGCGTACGCTGGTCGCTGATGCTGCCGATCCGGACATGCGCGCAGTTGCCGCGCTGCTCGACATCGATGCCAGTCTGGTTTTGCTGGGTGCAGGGGACTACAGTAAATCATTGGTCATCCTCGACAGTGCAGTACAGCAGTTGTCTGTCCGCGATCAGAACATCGCGAACAATCCGCGCATTCAACTGATGCGCAGTGCCGTATTGATCGGCTTGGGTAACCACGCCGATGCAGAGGCATTGTTGCAAAAGTTGGAAGCCACGCTCGATTTCGAAAGCATGCCCCCCATGTGTGGCCTTGCGTGGCTGTTTATTCCGCCGTTGAATCCATATGAGGCAGGATTGCGTATTGCGTCTTTTTACCAGCGCACAGGCCAGCAAGCGCGCGCTCAGGGCTTGCTGAAACTGATGGAAAAAAGCCGCTCAGCGATGCAGTTGAAAGGTGAGCTGTATTTGGGCAGTTGGGCTCAGCCAGAAAATCGTGATGGATTACGGGGTTTTGATCCGTATGGCATCACGCTCGGGCTGGATCTGCGTTAAAAGTGATCGTTCGATCATATTTTTATATTTGAACAATGTCTGTGCTGAAAAAGTGATTGATCTATCACTTATTCTGCGGAAAAGCAGCCTCGCTGCTAAAATGTGATAGACCTATCACAAGAGACCCCGCCATGCCTGCGTCCCCGACACCCAGCACGCTCGACTCCACCGCCCAGTTAGGTGAACTGGTGCGTATGGTCCGTAAAGAACAGGGACTGACCCAACTCGATGTCGCCGGCCTGGCTGGCATGAGCAACCGTTTTGTCATTGACCTGGAGCGCGGCAAAGAAACCCTGCAAATGCAAAAAGTGCTCGACGTACTCAGCCTGCTGGGACTGGAAGTCGTGATCAGGAAGAAATCATAATGGCCGCGCCAGCTGCGCTGCCGCATGCGTTGTGGGTGCATGGCCCCGATGGGCTGGTCGGCACGCTGTACCGCTCGGAACCGCTCGCCTTCAGTTACAGCGCATCCTGGCTGGGCCATGCCGCTGCAACGCCGTTGCACCTCGCAATACCGCTGGGCGAAGGACGGATCGATACGCCCTATGTTGCCGCGTTCTTTGAAAATCTGCTGCCGGAAGGCGATCAGCGGGAGTTGATCAGCTTGCGCGAGCAGGTCACGACGGTATTCGGCTTGCTGTCGCGCGTGGGCGGTGAAAGTGCCGGTGCTTATGTGTTGTTGCCGGAAGGGGAGTCGCCGCAAGCGCCGGTCTACCAGCAGTTGACCTGGGAACAGGTGGATGTGCTGGTGCATGCCAGCGGTGCACGCGCCGCCGAGCGGGAAGCGATTGAGCTGGCCGCGCAGGATATGCCGCCACCGCGCATGTCGATTTCCGGCGCGCAGTTCAAAGTGCTGCTTTACCTGGATGCGCAAGGCCATCCGGCCCGGCCCATGGGCAATGCGCCGTCGACCCACATCCTGAAGCCCGACATCGTGCGCAATGACATCAGCGTATTCGCCTCGGCGGTCAATGAAACCATCGTGATGCGCGCTGCCGCAAAGTGCGGTTTGCATACCGCGCAGGTGTCGTATCAGCCGGTGACGCGGGCTTGCCTGGTGGAGCGCTATGACCGTGTGCGGCAGGCCGATGGTTCGCTGCGCCGCATCTGGCAAGCGGATTTTTGCCAGTTGCTGGGCAAGCAGTCGGACGTCAAATACGAACACGACGGCGGTCCTTCGTTTGCGGACTGTTATGCGTTGCTGAAAATGTCGGTGCAGCCGGCGGTCGACCGTTTGCAGTTGCTGCGCTGGTTGTTCTTTAACCTGTGTGCCGGCAATAACGATTCCCATGCGAAGAACTTGTCGATAATGGCCACGCCGGCCGGATTGCGCCTGGCGCCGTTCTACGATCTGATGTGCACGAGAGTGTATCCCGGCCTGGGGGCGCACTTCGCGTTCACGATCGCGGGAGAGGGCGAACCGGGCAAGCTGACACGGGAGCACATTGCCGGTTTGTCGCGCACGCTAGGCGTGGCGCCCCGCTACCTGCAGCAGCTTGCCGCTGATATGGCGCGGCAGGTGGAGGCGGCGATAGCCGCAGCCGCATCCGAAGTGTTACCAGGATTGGTCCCCGGTGAAAAAATCATGGCGGAACGGCTGGTGCATAAAATCACGTCGCTTTCGCGAGGCATGTGCCAGCGGCTCGCATCCAGCTAACCCCGGCTCATTCCTTCAGCGTCCGCGCCTGCTCATCCAACGCCTTGCGCATCGCCTGCTGGTATGCCGCTGATTTGCGGATGCGCGTCATGGCGTTCCACAGCTTTTCCATCAGGTCCGGGTGGGTGTCGCGAAAGCGTTTCGAGACGCCGAGGTAATACGGTTCGTCGGTAAACGGCGCCGGCAGCGCTTCGATCTTGCCCGCGTATTGCGCTTGTCCCAGCAGCACCATGCCGGTGAATTCCGAACCCACGGCCAGCTCGGCGCGGCCCGCCAGCAATTTCTGGAAATTCGCTTCCAGGCCGCGCGCCGTGTTTTCCAGCGGGATGCCCATTTGCGTCAGGCGGTCCAGCAGCAGGACGGAACCGAACGGCACCAGCACGGGCGTAGTCAATTGCGTAAAGCGCGCACCGTCCCAGGCCGCCGGGGTGCCCACGCGGCGGAATACCAGCGCACGGATATTGCCGACGGCGCGCGCCGCATCGGGCGCGGTGCCGTGCATGGGAAACGCCATGAACTCGGTCACGGAGGCGGAATAGGGCACCGTGGGGAAACCGTCCACCGCGTTGACGCGGATTTCTTCGCGGCAGCGTGTGATCGGCGCCGGCCGGAATTCCACAGTGATGCCGACTTCCCTGGCGGCTTCCTTGATCAACATATCGGCCATGCCGGTGCCTTGCGGCGTGATGTACGGCAGCCGCGATTGTTCATCGGTGCACAGGCGTAAGGTCACTGCGGCTGCAGGGGAGGCGACGATGGTGGCAACGGCGCCGAGGGACGTAAAAATCGAGGCGCAAAAAACTGAGCGGAACATTGGTTAAATTCCGGCATTGAAAATTCACAGTGTAACGTCAGCCGCCCTCAATGCAGCCCGTAGCGGGTGCGGATCGTGGTTAGCACGCCACTGTGTTCCAGCCGCGCGATGGCGCTGTTGATGCGGGCCAGCTGGTCCGGCGTGGTGCTCGACGCGTTCAGCATCAGGTGCACCGGCGCGTTGAACGGCACATAGGGCAGGGCGGACAGCGCCACGCCCTGCTGCCGGGCTTCATGCTGCAATGCGGCGGTATCGCCCATGATCAATTCGGCCCGTCCGGCGCGGAACATCTGGATACCCTGGCGGAAGTTGCCGAAGGTATTGCGCCACGTGCCCGCATCCTGCGCCCCGGCGGCACGTGCATAGTCGGGGCCATACCAGCCGGCGCGCGGCGCCAGCACGGCAATGCGCTGGCGCGCGATGGCGTCAAAGCCGTCGATTTTCGCAAATTGCTGCACCTTGTCCGTCGCCGCGAACAGGCCGACCTGTTCTTGCCGGTACGGCGCGGAAAAGCGCGCGTAGCGGCGCCGTTCTTCGGTGCGGGACGCCGCCAGCATCAAGTCCAGTTTCCCTTGCCGGAACAGGATTTCGCGGCGCAGCGACGGCAATTCCGGCACCACTTCCAGGGTGCAGCCGGCTTCGCGCACGATGGCTTGCGCCAGTTCCACATCGGCGCCTGTCAGTATCCCATCGCCACCGCTGTAGATATACGGCGGCCACGTCTCGGAAGCCATCCGCAAGTGGCAGGCGCACGCGGGAAGCGCTGCAAGGCACAGCGCAGCAAGGAAATAAGGGCGCGCGCACATGATTTGAACTGAACAACCTGGAAAGTTTCAATGTGACAGAAGCAATGCCTTTATTCAAGTGTCTTGTGCGGTTGACGGGCCGGCGGCAACCCCGGGGCCAGCCCGCCCGGGGCGCCGCATCGTTCACGGCCGGCTGAAACTCCACTGCTGGTTGGTACCGTTATTGAGCGGGTACTGGATGATTTGCGCGTTCTCCGCCGTGCTCTTGTTGGCCACGTCCAGCACCATGCCGGACAACAGGTTTTTCACCGTGTAATAGCCGGACGCCGGGCTGGCGACGCTCCAGTGCTGGCCATTGCCGGCCCAGTAACCCCACTGCGCGATATTGGTGCCGGCCGTGGTGGAATTGTTGTAGTCGTCGAGGCTCAGCAAGCTGTTGGCATTGATGATGCTGTACTGGCCATCGCCATGGCCGACCGCATACCATTGCTGGTTTTTCGCGCCGGTATAGGTTTGCTGCTGCACCCACGCGCCATTGGTGGTGGAGCTGCCCGCCACGGCCAGCGCCTTGCCGGACAGGCGCGATTTGATCACATACGGACCGTCGCTCAAGCCGCCGCAGCCATTGAAGTTGCTGAAGTTGCGCGTCAAGACCGGCCAGCCGCCGCTGTAGGTCATGCGCAGGATGTCGAGCTTGGCGTTGCCGCTGTCATTCAAGTCGTAATAGTGGGTCGAGACGAACTGGCAGCCATCCTGTTTCAGCACCCCGATATGGCCGGGACCCTTGTATTTGCCATCGACGTTCGGCAGGATGGTGCGCGTGCCGGAATAGGGGCCGGTCACGGACGTGGCGCGCTGCACTTCCACGTAATACGTGCTGTCCACGCCCTTGCAGCAGGCGCCGCGGTTGACGAACAGGTAATAATAGCCGCCTTCCCGCACGATGTACGGCGCTTCCATGTCGGTGTGGCCGCCGCCCAGGATTTTCGTCACGTTGCCGGCCAGCTTGCCGGTGGACTGGTTGATTTCCGCCACGCCGATGCCGCCAAAGAACGAGCCGTACGACATGTACACCTTGCCGTCATGGTCGCGGAACAGGGCCGGGTCGATCGCATTGAGTTCCGTGCTGCCGCCAAACGATTCCACCACGATGCCGAGGTCGGTCCAGCTGGGGTTTTTCAGCGAGGGCGAACGCGCCACGCCGATGGCCGAGGTGGTGGTGCCCCATTTCGACACCGAGTAATACAGGTAGTACTGGCCATTCATGTGGATCACGTCCGGGGCCCAGAACGATCCGGAAAAATCCGGGATTTTGTTGGTAATCCACGACGGATAGGTGGTAAACACCGGGGCCGGGCCGCCGCTCCACGTCACCATGTCGGTGGATTGCGAATACCAGATGCCGGTGCCGGTGGTGAAGTTGAACCAGGTGTCGCCATCCTTGGTCAGGGTGCCCGGATCGTGGGCGTTCTGCAAGCCTTGCAGGGTGATGGCGGAAGCGGTGGCAGGGGCGAATGCCGCCGCCGCCAGGCATAGGGATGCCAGCAATTTCTTCAAAGTCGTCTCCTCGTTGTGATTTTTTATGATGTTGCGGGACACAGGTTAGGATGCCGCGCGCCGCGCATCCAATCACTTTTTTTCAGCAACCGATACCGGGATTGCTATCATGGCGGCAAAGACCTGGGAGACCCGCGCATGATGGAAGAAAACAGCACCGCCCCCGTATCCGGCACCCACGTCCACCAGCTGCGCCAGGTATTGCTGTGGCCCTTGCGGCTGATGCCGGGGAGTGGCCTGGACCAGACCAGCCGCCGGCCTTGGGAAGTGCTGCAGGCGCTGGGCGAAACCTCGCCCTGGCGCAAGGTCATCGATGAATTCAACGGCGACGCCGCCAATTTCCACGAACGCCACTACAACGAATTCGTCACCTTCCTGCCATATGTGCAGCGCTTCCTGTATGGCGAGGCGCGCTCCGGGGGCCGTGGTGAAAGCGGGGAAGCGGGCATGCGCGTGTTTCGCCGCTGCGATGTGGCACAAGTGCGGGTGACGTCGCGCCCCGGCGCCGAACCGCTGCTGCTGGACGTGATCCACGTCGACCTGTATTTCTTCTATGACGTCGACGTGGTGATGCTCAATATCGAAGTCGGCGCCGGCAATTTGCCGCTGGCGCAGGCGCAGGATGTGCTGTATCGCTTCGGCCGCGGCTATCCGGCCGGCTGGGATGAGGAAGGGCAGGCGCTGCATTGCATGCACAAGGTCGAATGGCTCGATGCGCATGGCAACCCGCTGTCGGTCTCCGACGCGCAAAACCGCGACGCCTTCCTGGCCCACGTCTGCGAGAAGCGCGCCCCCCGCATTGCCTCGCACTGGAAATTCCTGCTCGAGCCGCTGGTGTATGACCCGGTGGCGGAACCGGGCACGCTGCGCTACCGGCAAATCGAGTATTACCGCATGCCGGTGATGGCGTACCTGTCGGTGCAAGACCCGCAGGCATTGTCGCGCGACGATTTCATCCGCCTTGGCCACGTGATGGGCAACGGCCATGGTGCCTCGCCGTATACCGCGCGGCAGCGGGACGACTTTGAACAGCAGGTGTGCTACGACCGCTTCTGGAGCGCGGCCGGCGCCGCGCCGCACACCCGCTACCTGTGCAGCGGCTTGTCGCTGGTGGTGGTGGGCGATGCGAAGTCCGATTATTTTTGCTGCCGCGACCGCGGCGTGCTGGCGCAATTCCGGCACCAGCATTTCCTGCTGTTCCTGATCGCGCACCTGCAAAAATCGTCGCTGCTGATGTTTTCCGACCGGCTGGCCGAAGCGCTCAATTGCCTCAACGTGGTCGACGCCAACAGCGTGCGCCGCTTCAAGCGCCGTATCCGCGCCTCGTTCGAAGGTTTCCTGCGCTTTACGCACCGCTACTGGTTCCAGGACATTTCCGAGCAGGCGCTGGTGCGCACCTTGTTCGGCATGTGCTCAACGCAGTTGGGGCTGGAGCGCCTGCACGCGGAAGTCAAGGTGCGGGTGGAGGACATGAACGGCTACCTGGAAGCGGACAGCCTGCGGCGCCAGGCCAATACCGTCGTGCGGCTGACGGTGGTGACGATCTTTGGCCTGATCGGCACCGTCACCACCGGTTTCCTTGGCATGAATTTGCTGGCCGAAGCCGATGCGCCGATGGAGCGGCGGCTGGCGATCTTTGGCGCCACCTTCATCGTCACCACGGTGCTGACGGCATACACCATGATCAAGTCGAAGCGGCTGTCTGATTTCCTCGATGTGCTGTCGGATGAGCGGCTGCCGTTCTGGACCAAGATGAAGGCATTGGTCGGGGTCTGGCGCCCGGAGCCGGATTAAGCGGGCTTGTTGACCATCAACCAATACACCACCACCAGCGCGCCAAACGCCGGGAATCCCAACAGGGTCCACCAGCGCTCATAGCGCCAGTAGCGCGCGGGCAGGGCCGTGTCATTGCGCGCGGCCGCCGCTTGCGCCATGTCGCGCATGCGCAATTGCAGCCACACCACCGGCAGCCAGCAGGCGCCCGCCAGGCCATACAGTGACAGCGACCATGCGATCCAGTGCGTGGCCAGCGGATAACCCGCCAGGTGCATCATCCACAGGCCGGACAGGGGCTGGATGATGACGGACGGCGTGGTGAACCACCAGTCGGCCCGCGCCACCCAGCGGGTGACGACGGCGATCGCCTGCACATTGCCGCTGCGGTTCGTGAAAAACATGTAGAACGCGGTACCGAAGCCGGTGCCGAACATGAAGGTGGCGGACAGGATGTGCAGCCATTTGGCGGTCAGGTATTCCATGTTATTTTCCTGGTTGTTTGTCAACGGGATCGCCACAGCAGCAACAGCAGCACCAGGATCGGCATGTTCTTGGACAGCGGGCCGAACGGATGCAGCCAGAACGCGGGCAGGGCGACGCTCAGGATCGCGCTGTAGCCGCCCACCAGCGCCAGTTGCAGCAGCCATAGCCAGCGCGGCGGACGCCGCAGCAGCGCGCAGCCGATCGCGGCGTCGAGCACGCTGGCCCCGGCCAGCAGCGGCACTTGCAGGGAGGCGGGCACGCCGCAGGCGGCCAGCCAGGCCAGGCTGTCCTGATGCGGCCAGGCGAACCACGACACATACGCGGTCCACAGCCACAGCATCGCCAGCACCAGCCGCGCCAACGGCAGGCACCACGCCAGCACGGCGTCGGCGCGTTGTGCCGGCGTGGCAAATGCCACGGGCGGGCGCATGTTGCGCTCCAGCAGCGCAGACATGGCCGAGGCGTCCGCCGTGCTGCCGCGCTGGAGCATGACCAGCGCGTCCGGCGTGATGGCGCTGGACGGCAGCAGCGCCGCCAGGCGCGATGCTGCCCGTACCAGCGCCAGGGGCGCGGTCCATACCAGCGCGGGCCCGGCCCGCATGCCGCGCCGCAAATCCGCCAGGTAGTCAGGCAGTGACAGAGACAGCGGCCCCACGGCGTCGAGCGTGCGCACGTACCGGTGTTCAGGACGCAGCAGGGCGGCCATCGCCTCGCACAGGTCATCGATGTGGACCGGTTGGACCTTGCCGCCGGCAGGCAGCGCCATCACCGGCAGTGACGCCAGCGCCAGGAACATGCGGCTGCTGGCGCCGTCGGCGCCATATACCAGCGACGGCCGCACGATCGTGTAATCGAGGCCATGACCGGCGCCATGCGCGCGCAGCGCATCTTCCCCCCGGCCCTTGCTGCGCCAGTAGGGCGTGACGGCCTCGGCATCGCTGCCCAGCGCGGACAGATATATCACGCGCCGCACGCCCGCCTCGCGACAGGCGGCAAACAGCGCGGCGGGTATCGCGTGGTGCAGCCGGTCGTACTGCGCGTCGTCGGCCGCCCGGAAAATGCCGAGGCTGTAGATCACGGCGTCGAACCCGGCGAGATGCGGCTGCCAGGCGGCGGCATGGTGCAAGTCCGACAGATCGAGTGTGCGCCAGGGCATGCCGATACCAGCCACATCGTGATTGGCGCCGCGCCCGGCGCCGGTCACATCGTGGCCGGCACGATGCAAGGTATGCAGTAAATGCCGTCCGATAAAGCCGCTGGCGCCGATCAACAGGATACGCATGGGTGGTTTCTTAAATTTCTGTCGTTACAGAAATAATAGAATGAAAGGGCTAATCTGTCAAAACGTTACAAGTACTTACCGTCGATACATTTTCCTCACAGCCTCTAAGCGAGCTCGACCGTTAAGGTAGCAACGACGCAACATTGCGCGTCTTCACTTACGGAGAATCACATGGAACAGACCGCCACCTCGAAACGTATTCACCCGCTGCTCGCTACCGCTGCGGTAGCGGTGACAGTGTTCAGCCTGGCCGGCATTGCCGCCATGACGGGCGTGCTGCCGTCGTCGCACAGCGAACCGGCCGGCATGGCACAGGCTGACGTGCAGCCGCCCGCGCCATCGGCACTGGCGGGTGGGGCGCAGGGTTTGACGGTGGCGCCGGAGTCGGCGGCACCTGCGGCGGCGGCGCCGGCACTCGCGGCGGAAACGCCGGCGCCGAAACCGGCGGTACGCCATGAAGCGCCGCGCCGCCATGAAACGGTGCGCGACGCCGTGCGGGCCGAGAGCGGCCAGACAGCGCGCCACGAGCCGCGTCCGGAGCCCCGTCCGGAAGCAGCGCAACCGCAAGTGGCCGCCCAGCCTGCGCCGCAGCCCGCACCGCAAAACAGCGCGCTGGGCATTGGTATCGGCGCCGTGGTCGGCGGCTTGATCGGCAACCAGGTGGGCGGCGGCAGCGGCAAGAAACTGGCGACCGTGGCCGGCGCCATCGGCGGCGGTTTCATCGGCAATGAAATCGCCAAGCGCAACCAGCAGCCGGAGCAACAGCCCGCGCCGCAGCCGCAACAGTAACGGCGGCAGTATGGCGGCCGGCGGCGGGACGGGACCCGGGGCGATCTGGTAAGGTGCTGCTTTTCCGATGTCCCGGCCACCGCCATGCCTTCACCTTCCCGCACCACGTCATTACTGCAACAGGCCGTCGCGCTGCACCAGCGCGGCAGCCTGGCGCAAGCCGAAACCCTGTATGGAGAAGTGCTGCGGCTCGATCCCGCCAACTTCGATGCGCTGCATTTATTGGGCGTGATCGCGCGCCAGGCCGGCGCCTGTGACGAGGCGATCCGGCTGATTGGGCAAGCCATCGCCATCGATGCCGGACGCGCCATAGCCCATTGCAACCTGGGCGCGGCCTTGCAGGATGCGCAACGCCACCACGAGGCCCTGGCCAGCTTCAACCAGGCGCTGGCCTTGCAGCCGCATTACCCGATGGCGCTGGCCAACCGGGGCAATGCGCTGCGCCGCCTGGGCCGGCTGGCCGATGCGCTGGCCGATTACGATGCGGCGCTGGCGCAACAGCCGGCCTATGTGGAAGCGCTGTGCAACCGGGGCGTGGTGCTGCACCAGCTGGGCCGCTCGGAGCAGGCGCTCGACAGCTATGGCCGTGCGCTCACAGCAAAGCCCGGCCACAGCCCGTCATACGCGGGCGCCGCCATCACCTTGCAAAGCCTGGGCCGCTATGACGAAGCGGTGGACACCTACCGCAACGCGGTCGAAGCGGACCCCGGCAATGCGCAAGCCTGGAGCGCTTACGGCACGCTGTTGCTGCGCATGGGCGACAGCGGCCACGCGCTGGTTTGCCACCACCGTGCGCTGGCGCTGCAGCCCGGCAATGCGCAAGCCCACCTGCATTACGCCAATGCGTTGCGTGCGCTGAACCGGATCGGCGACGCCATCGACGCTTACCGCGACGCGCTGGCCTGCGGCGCCGATGCGGATGCCGTGACCTATCACCTGGCCGCGCTGGGCGTGCATCCCGCGCCCGCCGCCCCGCCCGCGCACTATGTGGCGGCGCTGTTCGACCAATATGCCGATGGCTTCGACCAGCACTTGCAGCAGGTGCTGCACTACCGTGTGCCCGGCTTGCTGATGGACGCGCTGGCAGGCCGCCTGAACGCGCCGGCGCTGGACGTGATCGACCTCGGTTGCGGCACCGGCCTGTGCGGCCCGCTGCTGCGGCCCCATGCGCGCACGCTGGTGGGCGTGGACTTGTCGCCGCAGATGCTGGAACAGTCGCTGCGGCGCGGCGTCTACGATGAACTGGTGTGCGCCGACATCACCGCCGTGCTGCAGGGCCGCGGCGCCGACCTGCTGGTGGCGGCGGACGTGCTGGTGTACCTGGGCGATTTGCAGCCGCTGTTCCGGGCGGTGCGCCAGGCGTTGCGGCCCGGCGGCTTGTTCGGGTTCTCCGTGGAAGCGCTGGAACGCGGCGAATACGCATTGCGCGGCAGCGGGCGCTATGCGCATGCGGCAAGCTACCTGCGCGCGCAGGCGCAGGCGCATGGTTTAACGGTGGAGAGCCTTGCCGAACAAACCTTGCGCCAGGATGCGGGTGAAAATGTGGCGGGCTATATCGTGGTGTTGTCGCAAAAACCGTAGGGTGGTTACGGCCTTGGCCGAAGCCGCCATGCATGCAGCCCTGCGCGGTACGTGCTGGTGGCAGCGCACGCACGGCGGCTTCCGCCAAGGCGGAAACCGCCCTACATCGTCCGTCGCAAGCGCCCCTGCAGCGTATCCTGCAACGCCTGCCGCAAGCGCGGCGCCGCCTGCGCATAGCCATACTGCACCGAGCGGTCATCGAGCCCGGCCAGCGTGCGCCGCAGCGCGTCATCCGGGGCGCGCAGCCATTGCGCATAGGCGCGCAGCAGCGCCACGTGGTGTTCGGCCCAGGCGCAGCTTTCCTGCGCCGCGGTGGCCAGCAACTGGTCCGCATAAAACCCCGCCGCCACCAGGTCGCCATCGAGCAGCGCAACTTCCGCCGCGCTCAGGTAAAAGCGGTAGGCATTGTGCGCCAGGCAGTCGCGCGTCAGGTACGCGGCGCCTTGCAGCAGCGCGCGGCGGCGCACCGCGTCGTCGCGGGTAAACAGCGCCTGGGTGCCCAGCACCCACGGGCCGATAAAGTTTTGCAATTGCAGCCGCTCCATTTGCTGCGCGGTGGCGTTGATTTGCCGCTCCGCCAGCAACCGGTCGCCGCGCAGCCAGGTGATACGGGCCTGGCTCTCCATCAGGAAGGTTTCAAAGCGCGAACTGCCCAGGGTGCGCGCCAGTTCCAGTCCGGTTTCCACCTGTTCGGTGGCGGCATCGAGGTCGCCATCGGCCACCAGCGCCCAGCCGGCCGTCATGCGCGAAAACGTTTCCGCGCGGCGGTTGCCGACTTTATGCGCCAAGCTGGCCGAGGCCAGCGCATCGCCGACCGCGCCTTCCGCATCACCCAGGTAAATGCGGGTCGAACCGAGCGCCGCGCGGTTCGACGCTTCGATATGCATGTAGCGGTGCCGTTCGCACATGGCCAGGCACTGGCTGAACAGTTCAAACGCCTTGCGCATGCGGCCCTGTGCATAGTACGAATCGCCCACGCCGGACAACGCCCTGGCCTGGGTCTCGCTCATGTCGGCCGCTTCCGCATAGCGTGCCGCATCTTCGTGGTAGCGCCGGCATTCCGTGTAATTCCCGCGCGGGAAGTAGATATTGCCTTTCAGGTACAGCAGCTTGCCCAGTGCCGCTTCGGCCCCGACCGACAGCGCCAGCGGAACGGTTTCATCGAGCAGGCGCTCTTCCTCTTCCAGTTCTTCCAGGATGTTCAACACGCCCGCCAGGCCGATCACGGCGTCGATCTTGTCCTGTGGCCGTCCGGCCAGCATGATCGCGTGCTGGTAATACTGGCGCGCATTGCCCATGTGGCCCATGCCGTGGCTGGCGTGGGCGCGCAGCAGCGCCAGCGCGAAGCTGGAGAAACTGGTGGAATCGTAGACGTTGCACGACGCCGCCAGGTCCAGCGCCGCTTCGAACTGGTGCCGCGCCAGCCGTTCGCGGATCGCGTGCAGCATCATGTCCAGTGCGCCCGGATCGTTGGCGCGGTACAGGTGGTGCGCGCATTGCGCGGCATCGCGTTCGCGCCACGCCAGCGCCGCCACGCCGTGCAACTGGCGCAGTTGCTGCGGATCGATGCTGTCGTAAATGCAGTGCATGACCAGGTCGTGCACGAAGGCGCAGGCGTCACCGGCCGTCATGCGCAGCAGGCTGTCGCGGCCGGCCGCCTGCGGCTCGTAGCCGGCATCGCCCAGCGCATCGCGCAGCAGGGCCAGCTCGAAACGCGGGCCCAGCACGGATGCCATGCGCAGCGCCTGGCGGTGCCGCGGCGGCATGCCGTCCAGGCGCGCCTGGATCAAGTGTTTCAGACTGTCCGGCAGTTGCTGGCCGGGACTGGCCAGCAACTGGGTCAGGAACAGTGGGTTGCCCTGCGCGCGCTCGACGCAGCGGGCGCGGTAGGCGGGATCGACGTCGGTGAACTGGTCGGCCAGCGCCATGGCCTCGCGCGCCGGCATCGGCGCCAGGTCGAACACGGTCAATCCCAGGTCCGCCATTTGCTGGCGCAACGCGCTTTCCAGCGGGTCGTTTTCCACGCGCGAGGTGATCACCCACAGCACGGGCGCCTCATGCGACAGCGCCAGCAAGGGCCCCAGCGCTTCAAACAGGTAAGGGTCGCCCCAGTGCACGTCTTCCAGCGCGATCAGCTGCGGTTCCGTCATGGCCAGGCGCAGCACCAGCATTTGCAGCGCGCGGACCCAGCCCTGGTCGCGCACGTCCTGGCTCATCGCCGCATACAGCGCGTGCTGTTCCGCATCGAGCCGCACGCTGGCCAGCACGTGGTAGAACAGCGCGGTTTCCGGCGGCAGGTACAGCCGCGCCACCAGGTCGGCAATCGCCTGCGAATCGCCTTGCGACGGATGGGCGCCCAGTCCCAGCATGCTGCGCGCCAGTTGCTCCAGCGGCGCGCGCCAGCCATGGTCGGCGCCCGCGTGTTCCGCATGCGCCACGCCGGTATCGAGTACTTCGGCCATGTGGCAGCGCATGCCGGCGTCGCGTGCAAACTCCATGAATTCCTGCGTCAGCCGGCTCTTGCCGACACCGGCCACCGCGCGCACATACATGATGTGGCCGGCCTGGCTTTCCTGCACGCTTTCCGCCACCGCCTTGAACTGGCGCGTTTCCGCGTAGCGGCCGATCAGCGGCGGCAACTGGCTGGCATCGCTGGCGGCGGGTTTGGAAAACAGCAGGTAGCCGCTGTCGCGCACCGCTTCATCGGCAAACAGGAAGCGGTGTTCCAGCAGCGGCAGTAATTTGCGTTCCACGTACAGCGGCAGGCGGAATGGCAGTACCGATGAACCGGGACGGGGCGGCTGGCGCATGTCCGGCGCGCTGCCGGTGGCGGCGCCATATTCCCAGCGCGCCAGGCGCACGGCCATCGCGCGGCCGCCATGGGTCAGCAAATGGCGGTTCAATTCCATCGCGCAGCGCATGCAGCGTTCCGCATCACTGCGGTACGCCTGCGGCAATCCGAACGCCGCCGAGACCACACAATCGTCGACCCCGGTGATTTTGCCGCCGAATTGCTGCAGGATGGCGGCAATCTCGCGCACGATGGCGCTGTCGGCGCCGGGCGGGGTGCTCAATTCCGCGTGCAGCATCACCACATAGCGCACCACATCGTCGTATTGCAGGTCATACAGCGCCGCCACGCCGGGTGGAATGGCGTGCAGCGCGGAGCGCGGTGGGGATGACAATGCCGCCGGCACGTCCGGGGCGTGGCCGGCAACGCCGATGGCGGCATGGCTGGCGGAGGAGGGCGGGAGCGCGGCGGATTGCTCCTCCGGCGCCGCCATCAACTGGTCCAGCTCCACGTCAAACACTTGCGCCAGGTGGCGCGCCGTGCGGTACAGCACGATCTTGCCGGTTTCCGCGCGCTTGATGGAGGCGATCGACACGCACAGCTGGTGCTGGAAACACAGGTCGGCCAGCGCTTCCTGGCTCAGGCCGCGCGCTTTGCGCAGCCGTTTCAGCAAGCTGGCATCCAGCAGCACGCGGCCGTCCTGCGGCGGCGGTGTTACGGCATGGTGAATGAGGGAGGAATCCAGGCTCATGGCTCAGGCACTATAACATTGCCTGCCAGCCCGGGGAGCATGACACAGTTGGTTTCTACTAAAATGCAACCATCCCCGCCAGCGGCCGCAATGGCCGCAAGATGCGCTTGCCCACGTTGGGCGACGGATCGTGTGGCGTGAAGCTGGCGGTCAGGCTGTGCGCATTGGTGCCCAGGTAATTGCCCCGGATCGCCCCGACCACGCGCGCGCCGGATTCGAAGCGCAACTGGCCCACCAATACATACGGTACCGACACCGTGGAGTAGGTCAGCGCGATGGCGGCGCGCATCGAGGCGTGCGGCGGCACGTTGTAGGGGGTATCGAACGCCCAGTCGGTCAAGCGGGTGACGGCGCAGTTGGCCGCGTAATCGACCGCTTCATCGGACAGGATGAAGTCCTCGCCCGACACGCCCGGCACGCCATGGCGGTATTCGACATCCGGCCCCAGCGTCGCGGCGGGGGTGTTGGTCCAGGACGACGTTTCCGTGATGGCGATGGTGCCGGCCAGGGTATGGGCGCTGGGCTGGCCGCCATGGTTGGTGACCACTTCGCTGTACTGGCTGGCCGGGCTGGTGCGCAAGACGCAGGCATGGCTGAAGTCGTATTCAATATGCAACACTTCTTCGATGCTCAGCACGTGGTCGGTCACGCTGGTGGCCCACACCACGCCGCGGCTGTCGTCAGGCCCGGTGCCGGCGCGGATCGAGAAATTACCGTCATCCTGCACCGCCGCGTAAAACTGCTGGCCTTGCGCCGTCATTTGCGTGCCCCAGTGCCAGCCGCAATTGTGGGCCAGGTCGGAACCCTGGTAGATGCAGAAATTGCCGTCGCTTTGCACCAGCGCGAAGTAGCTGTTCGCGCTGCCCGCCTTGCGGCTGCTCCACAATAAACCCTGCTCCTCATCCGCATCGATGCCCCGGTGCACCCGGAACGTGCCGTCATCGTGCAGGGTGGCGAAAAACAGGCCGTTGGCGGACACCAGGAAGTCGCCCGCCCGCAAGATCTGGTTCATCGGTAGGCAGGCCGTGAAGCGGCGGCCGCCGTGGGGGGGAAAGGGGGGCGACGCGATGGCGTCGTGGTCGATGTGCTGCATGGCGGTATCCGGCAAGGTCATGGCGGTAGTATCCCGGCGCGCCCTGCCGGACGACAGGACAGCGCAGTGTCAGTTCGGTATCAGTTGCAACGGCTTGCGGTGGTGGTCCAGGCGCCCCGGCCGTATCACTTCTTGCCGGGATCGCCGGGCGGCGTGCCAGGCACCCCGCCTTCGCTGGCGGGAGGGCCGGAGGCCCGGTAGGCGCTGGGCGTTACGCCCATGCGTTCGCGGAACGCGGTGGCGAAATTGCCGGCGTTATTGAATCCGATCAGCAATGCGATGTCCTGAACATCGATCTCCGTTTCGCGCAGCAATTGGACACCACGGCGGATGCGTTCTTCGCGGATAAAGGCGAACACTGTCATGCCGGTCTGTTCGCGGAACAGTTGCGACAGTTTTTCACGGTAAGTGCCGACGCTGCGCGCAATCTCGGACAGGCTGGGCAAGGCCGCCAGGTTGTCGGCAATCAAGCGCTTGGCGGCGCTGACGATCACGGCGTCCGGGTTGGCCGGCAGCGCGGGCGGTTGTTCCTCGGCATCCTTGCGGGTGCGCTTCATCAGGTTCAGGTGCACATGGATGCGCGCCGCCAGTTCACCCGGCGTAAACGGCTTCGACACGAAGTCCACGCCGCCGATCGACAAGCCCATGATGCGGTCTTCCGCCGCATCGGCGCCGGACAGGAAGATCACGGGAATGTCATGCGTGGCCGGATTGGCTTTCAACAAGCGGCAGCAGGTGTAGCCATCCATGCTGGGCATGCGTACGTCCAGCAAGATCAGGTCGGGTTGCTGGGACAGGGCCAACTGGTAGCCCTGCAAGCCATTGAACGCGACCGAGACGCGGTAGGGCATTTCGCTCAGCAAGTCCACCAGCATGCGCTGCTCGAACGCGGAATCGTCCACGATCAGGATCTTGCGCACATTGGCATCGCTGGAAAGGTACATTTTCTACTTGGGACTCGTTGAAGCAATCATGCAGTGTTGCGTATTATGCCTCCCTTTGAAAAAATTTTGCCGGTTTCTCCGCTTGCAAAAGGATTGTCACCTCCGACAAAAGCAGTAATTTTTTAGGTGGCAAATAATGACTTCTAAGTTGGAAAGTGGAAATCCATTGTTCCCTTAAGGAGGAAGTGCAAAATGAAACATACTGATTTTGGCCGTATGCCCTGCCCAATCGCCCGCAGCCTGGGTAAAGTGGGTGAGTGGTGGAGTATCCTGATCTTGCGCGATGCATTCTATGGGCTGACCCGTTTCGACGAGTTCGAAAAGAGCCTGAAGATCGCACCAAACATGCTGACCCGCCGCCTGGCAGGGCTGGTTGAAGGTGGCTTGATGGAAAAGCGCCAGTACAGCACCCGTCCGCCACGCTATGAATATGTGCTGACCAAGGCCGGCCGCGATTTCAAGCCGGTGCTGCTGGCCTTTATCGCCTGGGGCAATGAACACCTGGCGCCGGAAGGGGCCAGCCTGCTGGTGGTGAGCCGCGAAACCGGCAAGCCCGCCGACCAGGTGCTGGTCGATGCGCGCACCGGCCTGGCCATCAACGATGAAGACTATATGTTCGCGGCGGGCCCTGCCGCCAACGACTTGATGAAGATGCGGCTGGCCGACATGGGCCGCCGCGGCGTCCAGTAGCGGCCGGTTCAATCGGCCGCGGCGTTGTTGCGGCCATTGACACGACCTCTGGTTAGAGTTGCTCGTAAACCACCCTGGCTATCCTGGCTAGGGTGGTTTTGTCCAAGACACCGGACACGGCATATCCCCACTGCCCGTCAATCCAGTAATACACGCCGACTTGCCCATCCTGCGCATAGCGGAAGGCGGTATCGCGCCCTTCGCCTTGGACGGCGGAGATATACAAGGTCAGCCGTTGTCCGGCCGCGTCGGCATACATGATTTGCGCGACGGGCCCCGTGTCGCCCGGCAAGATCCGTCCGCCCACCAGGTCGAAACCATGCGGCGCCAGCCGGGGCGGCTGCAATGGCATGCCCAGCCGTTTCGACAGCCATCCCGTCAAATGCTCCTGCTCATCCGCCCCCACTTCCACCGGGTGCCGCACTTCCGGCAAATACACGGCATGGGCCTGCAAGGCGCGGGCCGCCAGCGCCGGCCCGGGCGAGGCGGCGCGCAACTGCTGTTCCGCCAGGTAGGCATGGGCGACCCAGCCCAGCGCCGCGCTCGATACCATCAGCGCCACGCTGGCCGCATAGCGGCGCATCGGCCACAGCCAGCGCGACAGGATGCGTGTGCGCAGCATCGCACGGGGAATGGTTTCATCGAGGATGGGGCCGTACTGCGCGCGCAGCGCAATGTTTTGCTGGCGATAGGCACGCAAGCGCTCGCCTTCCTGCGGATGGTTTTTCAGGTACGACGAAATATCGGCTTGCCGTCCCAGCTCCAGTTTGCCGTCGACCCACGCCTGCAAATCGGCTTCCGTGACGGGGTTCATTTGACCACCTTCAGCGGCGAGGCCGGCGCTTGGCCCAGCATGACCAGGCGCAGCCGCTCACGGGCCCGCGACAGGCGCGACAGCACCGTGCCCGGCGGAATCTGCAGGATTTCCGCGACTTCCTCGTAGCGCATTTCTTCCAGCGCCACCAGTAACAGGACTTCGCGCTGTTCGGGTGGCAATTGCTGCAGCGCGGCTTGCATGTCGCGCATGTCCAGCCGCTCCGCCGAGGGCGGTGTCATGGGGCTGTGGCGCTGCCGTTCCGCATACAAACCGTGCAGGAGACCGAACAGCCATGGCCGCATCTCGCTGCCGCGCCGCCAGGTCGACAGCCGGTGCCAGCCCCGTTCCATGGTGTCTTGCACCAGTTCGTCGGCGGCGGTCCGGTCGCCCACCAGCGCCCGCGCATAGCGGCGCAGGCGGGGGATGCAGGCTACCAGGCTGTTGCTGTCATCGGGCATGGCGTTTCCTTCCAAAGACCGGGGGCGCGTGTAGTCACAGTATGCCATTGCTTGTCCGAAAGCTGCGGCCTGTCGGTAACGTGCGCGTGTACATTGAGAGCATAAGATAACAATCCTGAAAGCGGCGCTTCCATTCCTGAGGAGAACCGTCATGAAACAACTGAAAATCGCGGCGGCGATCGCCGCCCTGCTGGGGGCTGTCACGGCGCAGGCGCAGGCGCTCGACAAGGCTGACCAGGCGATACTCAAACAATTGGCACAAGCCAATATCGCTGAAATCGAAGCGGGCCGGATCGCCCTCGACAAGTCGCAAAACAGCGAAGTCAAAGCCTTTGCCCAGCAAATGATCGATGACCACAGCAAGGGGCTGCGGGCCGTGATGGCGGTGGCGCAAAGCAAGGGGGTGGTGTTGCCGATTGAGCCGGATGCGAAACACAAGGCCATGGGGAAAAAACTGCGGCGCCTGTCGGGCGATGCGTTTGACCGCGAATATGCGGCGCAGGCCGGCATCAGCGACCACCGGGCCACCCACGCCTACATCCAGAAAGTGCAGTCCGACGCCAAGGATGCCGATGTCAAGGCGCTGGCCGCCCAGCTGGAGCCGACCGTCGCCAAACACTTGAGCCACGTGGAAACGCTGAGCGCCAGCCTGGAAGGCGTGAGCCCGCGCACGGCCGGCACGCCGCCGCCGGTGGGGGCGTCCGCCGATGCGGTCACGAGTACCGGGGCCTCGGGCGCCGCGGGCAATAGCGGCGCCGGCCGCTCGCACAGCCTTGACGCCAGCGCCGCCGGCAAGACACCCGCCAAACCGGCCAAACCCAAGGCCGACAAAACCAGCGGCAATACCGACCACCCGGACCACCCGGCCAACAAGGATATCCATCCGCCGCTCAAACAGTGAAATAGTGACATGGTGGCATGGTGAAACTGGGCGGTATCGCCCGGCGCTGATGCCGCGTGGCGGCGGCATCGGTAGAATGGCCCCCCCATGCTTGCCATTCTTGCCGTTACCTTCCCCTTTTTCGCGCTCGTGCTGTGCGGCTATCTCGCCGTACGGCGCGGCATGCTGCCCCTGGTTGCCATTCCAGGCCTGAATACCTTTGTGCTGTATTTCGCCTTGCCGTGCATGCTGTACCGCTTCGGCGCCACCACGCCGATCGCGCAATTGCTGGACCCGGGCGTGTTCACGGTCTATCTGCTGTGCGCGCTGCTGATGGTGGGCATCACGATGGCGGCCACCCTGAGCCACCGCATCGACTGGAACAATGCCGCGTTTGGCGCGCTGGTGGCGGCCTTTCCCAACAATGGCTTCATGGGCGTGCCGCTGTTGCTGGCGCTGATCGGTCCCCGCTCATCCGGGCCGGTGATCATCACCATCGTGATCGATATGGTGATCACGGCCTCGCTGTGCATTGCGCTGTCGCGGGTGGGCAGCGGCAGCGGGCGGACCGCGCTTGCCAATGCGCTCAAGGGTGTGCTGAGCAATCCCCTGCCGTGGGCCATCGCCCTGGGGGCGCTGACGTCCGTGTCGGGGCTGGCGTTGCCGGAGCCAGTCGGCAAAACCATCAGTCTGCTGGCCGATGCGGCGTCGCCGGTGGCATTGTTTACCATCGGCGCGGTGCTGGCCCGCTCGCAAATGAGTACGGCCGACGCGACACCGCTGCGCGACTATGTGCCGGTCGCGCTGAAAAAACTCGCGCTGCATCCTTTGCTGATGTGGTGTATCGGCCACGCCGCGCTGCGGCTCGGACTGCCCCTCGATCCGGCGGCGCTCGATGTCATCATCCTGGTCGCCTGCCTGCCCAGCGCCAGCAATGTCGCCATGCTGGCGGAGCGCTTTGGCGCCAATACCGGGCGCATCGCCCGCATTATCCTGGTCTCGACCGCCCTGTCATTTTTAACATTTTCCGGCGTGGTCGCAGTGTTGCGCTGAACTTGTGGAATAATGCGACATTCCGGATAGTGCACTGCGGCAATATCCGCGATTCGCCTCTCCTTACCAGGACTTAACTAATTGGAAATGTTCGCGCCCGATGACGTGCTGGCGCAATGGGAAGCTCAGTTGCCTGAATCACAAGGCAACACCCGCCTGTTGCTGCTGGCCGAACTCGCCTGGCATTGTCGCCAGCGCGATGTCGCGCGCGCACGCCTGCTGGCGCAGGAGGCGGCCGGGCTGGCGTCAGCGCTGACCGGCGACGAAGGGAAGCTTGCGGCAGCATTGCTGGCGGCCCGTTTCACCCTGATCGAAGCGGAAGCGCAATGGCTGGCCGGCAAGCTGGAAGTGGGCGAAGCGCTGGCGCAGCAAGCGTTGCTGGCCTTTGACCTTGAAGGCAATGCGCTCGGTTGCGCCGATGCGCACTGGCTGCTGGCGTGGATTGCCAACGACCGTGGCGATTGCGGGGCCAGCAACAGTGAACTGGCGATCGCGTCGGCCGATGCGCGCGCCGCCGGCGACACCATCCGCGCCGACATCATCGATGCGGCGGCCGCGATTTTCTGTGTGTTCCACAACTTGCAGGAAGCCAATGCGCGCTGGGGCCAGCGCTTCACGGACGACGACAACGCGCACCCGGCCGTGGCGGGGTGGGTGCGCGATTACGCCGGCATCACGGCCTTCCAGGGGGCGGACTTCGGCCGCGCCGTGGCGCTCCTGATGCTGTCGTTTGAAGCGGCCATGGCGACCGGCCAGGTGCGCCGCGCCATCACCATCGCCACCAATATCGGCAATGGTTTCACCAGCCTGAATGCGCATGACGCGGCGCTGGAATGGATGCAGCGCGCGCTGGAACTGGCCCGCCCGACCGGCTGGCCGATGTGTGTCGGCCTGTGCCTGATGCAAACCTCGGAAACCCTGCGCCACCTGGGGCAGGGCGCGGCGGCGCGCGAACTGCTGCATGAAGCGTTATTGGCGCTGGCGCCGCTGGCCGCATCGCGCGCCTATGCGGTGGCGCTGGAATACCAGGGCGACCTGGCGCTGGATCTGGGCGATGCGCAACTGGCGCTGGACAGCTTCCAGCAATTGCAACTGCGCGGCGACCAGCTGGGCCAGAGCGATTTCAAGAGCAGCGCCCGGCGCGGCCAGGCGCACGCGCTGTCGCAGATGAACCGGCCGCACGATGCGCTGGCCGTGGCGCTGTCCGCGCTGGACATGGCGCGCGGCACCGGCGACGTCGGCAACCAGATCGCGGCCTTGCGCGTGCTGGCGCAAATCCATGTGGACCATGGCCACGCCTTGCCGGCGCCGCAAGACATGGCCGCGCCCAACGCGGTGCTGCATTACCTCGAAGCGGCCATGCACCTGGCCTCGACCCTGGAAGGCTTCCCGGTGCCGGCCGCCTTGCTCGATGCGGCGGCCCGCGAATACGCGGCCACCGGCGACTACCGCAAGGCGTATGAAATTTCACTGCAGGCGAACGCCGTGCGCGACCAGACGCACAGCCAGGAAGCCACCAGCCGCGCCGTCGCCATGCAGGTGCAATACCGCACCGAGCGGACCCAGACCGAAGGCGAGCATCACCGCCAGCTGGCCGCGTCGGAAGCGCAGCGCGTGCAGGTGCTGCAGCGCACCAACGCCACCCTGGCGCACCTGTCGGCGATCGGCCAGGAAATCACGGCGCACCTCGATGCGGCCGCGGTATACCGCGTGCTGGACCGCTATGTGCACGGGCTGCTGGATGCCACGCACTTTTCGATTTTCCTGCTGCAGCCGGGCGGCGAATCGCTGTGCTGCGCCTTCGGCAAGGAAGCCGGGCAGGATTTGCCGCCGACCTGCTACGCCCTGTCGGACCCGCACGCCAATTCCGCCCGCTGTATCCGCGAGCGGCGCGAAATCCTGATCGAACTCGATGACGATGACGCCACCCCCAACCTGATCCCCGGCACCTTGCCGACACTGAGCCTGCTGTTTGCGCCGCTGTGCGTGGGCGAGCGCATGCTGGGCGCGATGACGGTGCAGTCGCTGCGCGCCCATGCATACGGCGAACGGGAACGACTGGTGTTTTCCACCCTGTGCGCGTATGGCGCCATCGCGCTCGATAACGCCAGCGCGTACCGCGAAGTGGCGGCCACCCGCGCCCAGCTGATGGACAAGAACATCGAGCTGGAACGGGCCTATCACACGCTGGAGGAAGTCAGCCTGACCGACCAGTTGACGGGCTTGCGCAACCGCCGCTTCTTCCTGCAGCACGTCGATGCGGATGTGGCGATGGCGCTGCGCCGCCATGAGCAGCTAAGGGAAATCAAGGACATCAAGGAAAACAAGGACCTGGTGTTCTTCATGGTCGATCTCGACCACTTCAAGGAAGTCAACGACCGCTACGGCCACGCGGCCGGCGACGCGGTGCTGGTGCAAATGCAGGAGCGCTTGCGCGAAGTGTTCAGGGAAACGGATTACCTGGTGCGCTGGGGCGGTGAAGAATTCCTGGTACTGGCGCGCGCCACCGACCGCGAAGAAGCCAAGGTGGTGGCCGAACGCATCCGCTGTGCCGTCGCACACCGCGACTTCCTGCTGCCCGATGGCACCACCCTGGCGAAGACCTGCTCGATCGGCTACGCCTGCTTCCCGTTCCTGCCCTCGCAGCCGCGCCTGCTGACGTGGAGCCAGGTGGTGGAACTGGCCGACATGGGCTTGTACATCGCCAAGAATTCCGGCCGCAATGCCTGGGCGGCGCTGTATTGCACCGAGACCACCCAGGCCGACGGCCTGTTCCGGCGCATGATGCAGCAGCTGGAACAGACGGTGGCCAGCGGCGAAGTGCGGGTGGTAACGAACCTGGTGCATCCGCCGATGCTGCGTGGCGAGCGGCGCAGGGTGGGGCTGTCCAGCGACCTGGCGTAACGCTTTTGTCCGGCGCTTACGCCACCGGTGGTTCCACCACCACCTCCGCCTTCAGCGAATTGGCGATATAGCATTTGTCATGCGCTTCATGGTGGATCGCCGCCAGTTCGTCCTCATCGGGCCAGTCGGGGCCGGCAAACACGACATTCGGACGCAGGGTAATGCTGGTCATCGCCAGCTTGCCGTCGGCATTCTTTTCCAGCAGGCCCACGGCGTGGTCGCTGTAGCTTTCCACCACGTGCCCGCGTTTGGCGGCGATCGACAGGAAGAACAGCATGTGGCAGCTGGACGTGGCCGCCACCAGCGCTTCTTCGGGATCGACATTGTCGGCGTTCGACATCGGCAGCGGCACCGACAGCGGCGATGACGAGGCCGGCACGCGCAGGCCGCCGTCGAAAATCCACTCGTGCGCGCGGCTGTAGCGCTGGTCCAGGAACGGTTGATCGTTGCGCTGCCATTCCAGTTTGGCTTCGAATTGCATGACTGTCCCCTCGGGCGGTTTGGTTGATTTCCGGTGCCGACATCTTAATGTAGACTTCTGGCTCTTGCCGCACATTCCGATCGCCATGACCAAACCTGTTCACCGTTGCAACTGGGCCAATCCCAACAATCCCCGCTATATCGCGTACCACGATGACGAGTGGGGCGTGCCGTGCCACGACGAACTGCGCCTGTTTGAAATGCTGAACCTGGAAGGCGCGCAGGCGGGACTCAGCTGGGAAACCGTGCTGAACAAGCGCGCCAGTTACCGTGAAGCGTTTGACCACTGGGACGCGGAAAAAATTGCCGCCTATGGCCCGGACAAGGTGGCGCAATTGCTGGCCAATCCCGGCATCATCCGCAACAAGCTCAAAGTCGCGGCGGCGATCGCCAATGCACAGGCGTACCTGCGCCTGCGCGCCGAAGGCTCCAGCCTCGACCAGTACCTGTGGGCGTGGGTGGACGGCAAGCCCATCGTCAACCACATCGTCCGCCAGGAAGACCGCATGGCGAAAACCGCGCTGTCGGACCGGATTTCCAAGGACCTCGGCAAGCGCGGTTTCAAGTTCGTCGGTTCCACCATTATTTACGCGTATATGCAGGGTGTCGGCATGGTCAATGACCACGACACCGCGTGCTTCCGCCATGCCGCGTGCCAGCCGTGACGTCCATCACGACGCCGTCGCCTGACATGAGGTTCGTCTTGCTGGCCACCGCGTTTGGCGCCGGTGAGCATGTCGCGCATGTGCTCGATGCATGGCGGCGGCGTACGCCCGCCGCAGCGGTTGCCGCACCGGTGACTGCGCCGGTGGAAGCGCACGTGCAGGGGCCGCGCGCGCAGCCATGGCATGGCGCCACCGCACTGCATTACATTGCCGTGCTGCCCGCGCTGCCAACGGCGGCGGGATTGGTGCTGGACGAATTGCGCGCGCAATGGCCGGTCGACGTGCCGGGTTCCCACCGCCTGTCGCTCGACGGTGGCAACGTGACGCTGGATTTGCTGGTGGGAGAGCCGGAGCAGTGCCTGCAGCAGTTGCAGGCGCGGGTCGATGCGCTGTATTTCCCGCAATCGCCATCGCTCTCCGGGATAGATTTACGTACGCTGGCGAAACTGGCGTTGCCGGGCGCGCAACTGACCATGCGGGGCGCCGATGACGCTGTCCTGAAGGCACTGCGTGCGGCGGGCTTTACGCAGCAGGCGTACGACATGGCCGCCTGCCCGTGGTTTGACGCCGGCAACGCCAGCGGCATCAGTGGCATCAGTGGCGATACCCGCGGCACCATCTTCGCGCAATTCACCAGCCGCAAACCGCAGCCTGCCCGTGCGCCGGCGCCGGCACGCCGCGCCATTGTGATTGGCGCCGGCATGGCCGGCGCGGCGATCTGCGAACGGCTGGCGGCGCGCGGCTGGGCCCTGACGCTGATCGAACGGCATGCCTTGCCGGCGCAGGAGACGTCCGGCAACCGTTCCGGCATCTTCATGCCGCTGCTGTCGCGTGACGATAATATCCCGACCCGGCTGGCCCGTGCCGCTTACCTGTACGCGCAGCGGCGCTGGCAGGCGCTGGGCGGATTGCACGCGGAGGCGCCGGTGGGCGCCGACGTGGCCGGGCCGATCGCTGGAAACCAGTGCGGCGTGCTGCAACTGGCGCGCGATGCGGAGCATGCGGATTTACAACGGGAAGTTGTGAATGCGTGGCGCTATCCGGCATCCTATGTGCGCTGGGTCGATGCGCGGGAAGCGGGCGGCCTGCTGGGCATGCCGGTGCCGGATGGCGGCTGGCTGTTCCCGCAGGGCGGCTGGGCCAATCCCGGTTCGATTTGCCGCGCCATGCTCGCTGCGTGCGGTGCGCGGCTGACACGCATTTTCCATGCGCAAGCCATCACCTTGCGGCGCGCGCAAGGGCAATGGCAAGTGCTGGATGCGGGCGGCAACGTGCTGGCGCAGGCGCCCAACGTCATTCTTGCCAACAGTGCCGGCGCGCGCGCGCTGGCGCAGACGGCGGAATTGCCGCTATATACCATGCGGGGCCAGGTCACCCATCTCGATGCGCAGGCATTCCCGGCGCTGCCGCTGGTGGTGTGCCGCGAAGCGTATATCACGCCGGCCGTGCACGGCATTGTCAGCGCGGGGGCCACCTATGACACGGATACCGATGCCGCATTACGTGTGGCCAGCCAGCGGGAAAACCTGGAACGCGCGGCGGAAATCCTGCCCGGCGCGCTGGACCGGCTGGTGGACGGGGCGCCGCTGGCGGGGCGGGTCGGCTTCCGCTGCATGGCCCCGGACAGGCTGCCGCTGGTCGGCGCACTGCCCGACTACGGGGCCGTGGACGCGCTGCCCGGTAAAATCGAGCGCTTGCGCGATGTGCCGCGCCATCCCGGCCTGTATGGATTGCTGGCCTATGCCTCGCGCGGCTTGATCTGGGCGCCGCTGGCGGCGGAAATCCTGGCGGCGCAACTGGAAAACGAACCGCTGCCGCTGGAAACCACCTTGGCCGCGGCGCTGGACCCGGGACGGTTTTTGTTGAAAGCCCAGC
>Ga0307408_100000311_pt1 | contig 46654 bp, 45 predicted proteins | sample 322Cmetagenome_FD_202116 | JGI IMG/M metagenome (GOLD analysis project Ga0307408, IMG submission 202116) | Maize rhizosphere microbial communities from greenhouse at UC Davis, California, United States - 322HYB-C-3 | ecosystem: Host-associated > Plants > Roots > Rhizosphere > Soil | place... | reverse complement strand
TGCGCCTGGTGCAGGTGGGACTTGGCGTGCATCAGCGCCGTCGTCTGGTCTTCCGCGTCACGCCCGCCGGCTTCGAACAGCGCCGTGCGGGAACGGGCCAGCGCTTCGCGGATTTCACCCATGACCCAGGACAGCGGGCCGGTGTCGTATTGCGGCAAAGCGGTGAACGAAAGATCAGGTTTGCTCATAGATTCTAAAAATTAAGCGGCAACTTGGGCACTAATCAGGCACCAACACGGAATCGCGACACGGAGTTCTTCAGCTCCTGCGCCAGCGAGGTCAGTTTGCGAACCGAACTCGCGGTCTGCTGCGTACCGTCCTGGGTTTGCTGCGTGACCTGCAGGATGTGCTGCATATTGTGCGCCACGCCGTTTGCCGACGTCGCCTGCATCCCGGTTGCGTAGGAAATGCCCTGAATCAGTTCCGCCAGGCGGTTCGAAACCTGCGAGATGTCCTGCAGTGCGGTACCTGCCGCGTCGGACAGTTTGGCACCTTCAACCACACCCTGCGTGGATTTTTCCATAGCGGCCACCGCATCGTGGGTGTCGGTCTGAATGGTCTTCACCAGCGCACCGATCTGCTTGGCCGCTTCGGCGGAACGTTCTGCCAGTCGCTGAACCTCTTCCGCAACCACCGAGAAGCCTCGGCCTGCTTCACCTGCCGATGCCGCCTGGATCGCCGCATTCAGCGCCAGCACGTTGGTCTGTTCGGTAATGTCGGAAATCAGCTCGGTAATCTCGCCAATCTCCTGCGAGGATTCACCCAGTCGCTTGATGCGCTTCGAGGTTTCCTGGATCTGCTCGCGGATCTCGTCCATACCCTTGATCGCGTTCTGCACCGCGTCCGCACCCTGGCGTGCCGCATCAACCGACTGGCGCGCAACGTCCGCCGATTCGGCCGCGCTGCGCGACACGTCGGTAATTTCGTTGGCCATCTTCACGACGGTGTTGGATGCCTCCTGGATCTCCTTCGACTGCGCTGCCGATGCTGCCAGCAGGTCGTTCGAAATGCCCTGGGCGTGGGTCGATGCGGAGGTAACCTGTTCTGCGGTAATCGTCACGCGGCCTACCAGGCCGCGCAGCTCTTCCACGGTATAGTTAACCGAGTCGGCAATCGCGCCGGTAATGTCTTCGGAAACCGTTGCCTGCACGGTCAAGTCACCGTCCGCCACTTCCTGCAGTTCGTTCATCAGGCGCAAAATTGCGGCCTGGTTCTGCTCGTTAATGGCCTTGGTTTCTTCTTCCTGCTGCTGCGCTTTCAAGCGCATCGCTTCCGCTTCCTGGCGGCGGCGCTCGGAAGCGCGGCCACGGTTCTGGGAATCGAGCAGCAGCACGCGGCCGATCGCCGCAGCGGAGATCAGGGTCACCAGCAGGCCAACCACCATCAGCCAGAACGAAATACCCAGCGAGTCCTGCTGCTCACGCAGCTTGGTCTGCAGGTTGGCGAAGTTGGCACGAACGTCTTCGTTTTCGTTAAACAGCAGTCGTTCCGCGCTCTTCGCAGCGGAGAATTTTTCCAGACGGTCCAGAATGAACTTGACCAGCTTGTCGTAGTCTTCGAAGCCTTTTTTCAGCGCTTGCAGGTTTTCGCGGGTCTCGCCATCCTTCACGGCCGGCAGGCCGAGCGAATCGCTGCCGCCCAGGAAACCGTCCACGGTCTGGCGGAACACGGTGGCGTCGCGGCCCAGCTGGAACGCGGTTTCGGACGAAGAAATGCCGCCCTCGGTCAGGAAGGTGGAAGCGCTACGGCTCATGCGCTGGGTCAGCATGCCCAGCTTGCCCAGTGCCGCCAGTTCCTTGGCGCTGCCGCCCTGCTTCAGGCGCGCGGCCGACACTTCCTCGGTCAGCGACAGCAGGTCAGGCGACATGGCGTTCAGTTTTTGCAGGGTCTCGTCCAGACCGGCCAAGTCCCATTTGTATTTGGCGATGGTGGCCGCTGCCTTGTCGGATGCAGTCCACTTCTTGCGGGCGTCGTTCAGGGTCGGCAGCACGGCGCCAGGAGCGGACAGGATCGAGTGGCCCGCATAGCGGCCGCCGTCGGCCAGCGCCAGCAGCGCGCGATTCAGTTCGCTGCGGCTGTCTTCCAGCTGCTTGATCGCCTGCTGGTTGCCTTTAATCGCGTTAGGCGCCGCCTTGCCGATACGCTGCGAGTGCATCAGCACGTCGGAAGCGATCTGGGTACGGGTCGATGTCACGCCGCTGTTGTACGCGTTCCATGCCACGAACACCACCGACAGCAGCAGGGACACGCCCAGCGTGGTGGACAGCAGGCTCAGTTGGCGGGCGCTTGGCAAGTGGCCGATCAGCGGCAGCTTGACGTTGGCCGCCGCCTCGCCCACCGAACTGGTGCGCAGGCGCTGCAGCAGGCCGCGCGCGCCTTCCGCCGCTTCCGGGGTGACGCTTTCGGCAGCGGCTGGCTGTTCGGCAGTAGCGACAGCCGCGTCCGGCGGCGTGCCCTCGTACTGAGAGTTGTTGAAGCTGGAAAACTCCGAATTGGAGCCCAGCTCGGCGCTGGTCTCCGGTGCGGAGCGCGACAAGAATTTAAATGCCATTACAACTTCCCCCGATAGCTTTCGATATGTTGCGCCTGCCCGATTGCAGCGCGAGATTACAGGCCGATTTGCAGGAACCGCGCATCGCGCACCAGTTCGCCCAGGTCCAGCCTGGTCCACTGCTGCCCTTCACGGTCTTTGAATTGCTGGCCACCCCAGGCAGCTTGCCCGCTGTCCGCCGGTGCTTCTTCCACCATTTCGTCCAGGTTGCGCAAGCCAAGCACGCGCCCGGCCAGGATTGCTACGTTGAAGCTGAGGTGGGTGGCCAAGGTCACCAGGCGGCTGTCCGGGCCCGCTTGCGTGCCAGCCTCGCCCATATAGCGCGCCAGGTCGACCACACCGACCAGGTTGCCGCGAATATTGGACAGGCCGCGGTACCAGTCCTGCGACAGCGGGACCGCCGTCACAGCCTGGAACGGCACGATTTCGCCGACCTGGGTCAGGTCCAGCAGGCAGCGGCGGCCGCCCAGCAGCACGCCCAGTTCGCGGCCAGCATTGCCCGTGCCGGCCTTGGCGGCCTGCATGCGCTCCAGCAGCGTCACTTGGTACTGCCGCAGGCGGCTGCGGCGTTCAGCGCCGGTCGGCGCCTGCTGTTCGGTCGTCATCGCTTAACCGAGTGCCGCGATCTTGGCCAGCAGCTCGGCCGCGTCGACCGGCTTGACCAGGTAGTCCTTGGCGCCCTGGCGAATGCCCCAGATGCGGTCGGTTTCCTGGTTCTTGGACGAGCAGATGATGATCGGCACGTCCTGCAGTTCCGGGTCCTTGGCGATGGCGCGGGTCACCTGGAAGCCGTTCTGGCCAGGCATGACCACGTCCATCAGGATCAGCTGCGGCTTGTCGGCCTTGATCTTGGCCATGGCTTCTTCGCCGTTTTCAGCGGTGGACACGGTGAAACCGCTGCGCACCAGGATGTCGGTCAGGTAATAACGCTCGGTCGGCGAGTCGTCTACGATCAGGATTCGTTGAATGGCCATGCTTTACTCTCTGTATTACGGTGTTTTACGCACTGGCGGCCGCGGTGTGCTCTCGCACCGCTGCCAACAGGCTATCTTTGGTGAATGGTTTGGTCAGGTAGGCAGCCGAACCGACCATGGCGCCGCGCGCGCGGTCGAACAGGCCATCCTTGGATGAGAGCATCAGCACTGGGGTCGAATGAAACTTGGCGCTCTTTTTGATCAGGGCGCAGGTTTGGTAACCATCCAGCCGCGGCATCAGGATGTCGCAGAAGATCAGCGCAGGCTGCTGGTCATTGATCTTGGCCAGCGCATCAAAGCCATCTTCGGCCAGGATGACCTGGTATCCCGCCTGGGTCAGGAAAATTTCTGCGGACCGGCGAATGGTGCTGCTATCGTCGATCACCATGATTTTCAGTCCGGTTCCTTGCGGTTTTGTCGTCATTTGTAAGTCACTTACCCTATAGTCTCGCTACGATAGCACAGGGTGCAGGCCTGTGGCAGGACCTGCTGCTTAAAAGAAACACTTATTTATTTGAAAACTTGGAAACATTCCTTAATTGTTAAGAAACGTAGTTTTCAAAACCATAACTTTTAGATCGCCACCATCTCGAAATCGTCCTTGCGTGCGCCGCATTCCGGGCAAGTCCAGTTCATCGGCACGTCGGCCCAGCGGGTGCCAGGCGCAATGCCTTCTTCCGGCAAGCCTGCGGCTTCGTCGTAAATCCAGCCACAGATCAGGCACATCCAACTTTGGAATTCCTGGCTTGGTTCATTGCTGCTCACGTTGAGTCACCTTCTAATAAAGTAAAATGCTGAATTAGGTATCTTAATCTACCCGCCGTGCAAAACCAAACATCTCCCCTGATCCTGACATTTGGCGTGGCCGATCCGGTCGGTGCGGTTGGCGTGCATGCCGACCTGGCTGTTTTCAATGCCCTGGGTTGCCGCGGCCTGGCCGCCACCACCGCCCTGCTGGTGGGCGATAGCGCGCGCGTCGAAGACCAGCAGCACGTCGATCCCGACTGGGTGGCCGACCAGGCCCGCATGGTGCTGGAAGACGTGCCGGTGCAAGCCTTCAAAGTCGGCGCGCTGGACCACCTGGAACATGTCTCCACCCTGGCCGAAATCGTTTCCGACTATCCCGATGCGCCGCTGGTGCTCGACCCCTTCGGCAGCCAGCTGCCGCCCCCGGGCGACGAAGACGACCCGGAAGAACTGCTGACCGTGCTGCGCCAGCTGCTGGTGCCGCAGGGCACGCTGCTGATGCTGTCCGAAGTCGAACTGGCGCGCATGGCCGAAACCTGGCGCGACCTGGGCAACGGCGAAACCATGGCCGACGACGCCGAGCACCTGATCGACCTTGGCTGCGAATACGTGCTGGTGACCGGCACCAATGCCGGCAGCGGGCAGCGCGCCAACACCCTGTACAGCGCCGAAGGCGTGCTGCGCCACGATAAATGGCAGCACCTGCCGGGGCCCTTCGTGGGCGCCGGCGGCACCCTGTCGGCAGCCATCGCCGCCTGGCTGGCGCACGGCCTGGCCGTGCCGGAAGCGGTGGAACGCGCCGAACAATACACTTACCAGACCCTGCTCCATGCCCAACGCTATGGCATGGGGCGCTTTGTCCCCAATCGATTCTTCAAGCCATGACTACTTCGAAAAACGACATCCTGTTCGAACGCGCCCAGAAATCCACCCCGGGCGGCGTGAATTCGCCGGTGCGCGCCTTCCGTTCCGTGGGCGGCACGCCGCGCTTCATCACCCGCGCCGAAGGTCCCTACTTCTGGGACGCCGACGGCAAGCGCTATATCGACTATATCGGCTCCTGGGGTCCGGCCATCGTCGGCCACGCCCATCCTGAAGTGGTGAAGGCGGTGCAGGACGCCGCCACGCGCGGCCTGTCTTTCGGCGCCCCGACCGAAGCGGAAATCGAGATGGCGGAAGAGATCTGCCGCCTGGTGCCGTCGATCGAACAGGTGCGCCTGGTGTCGTCCGGCACCGAAGCGACCATGAGCGCGCTGCGCCTGGCGCGCGGCGCCACCGGCCGCGACAAGATCATCAAGTTCGAAGGCTGCTACCACGGCCACGCCGACTCGCTGCTGGTGAAAGCCGGCAGCGGCCTGCTCACCTTCGGCAACCCGACCTCGGCCGGCGTGCCGGAAGACTTCGTCAAGCACACCCTGGTGCTGGACTACAACAACGTGGCAGCAATCCGCGCCGCGTTTGCCGAATACGGCGATGAAATCGCCTGCGTCATCGTGGAACCGGTGGCCGGCAATATGAACCTGATCAAGGGCACCCCGGAATTCCTGGGCGCGCTGCGCGAGCTGTGCACCAGGCACGGCGCCATCCTGATCTTCGACGAAGTGATGTGCGGTTTCCGTGTCGGCCTGGGCGGTGCGCAGGAACTGTACGGCATCAAGCCGGACCTGACCGCGCTGGGCAAGGTGATCGGCGGCGGCCTGCCGGTAGCGGCTTTCGGCGGCTCGAAAGAACTGATGTCGAAGATGTCGCCGGTTGGCGCCGTGTACCAGGCCGGCACCCTGTCCGGCAACCCGGTCGCCGTGGCGGCGGGCATGACCACCCTGAAGCTGATCCAGCAGCCGGGCTTCTACCAGGGCCTGGCCCGCAGCGCGCGCCGCCTGGCCGACGGCCTGACCGCCGCCGCCCGGGAAGCCGGCGTGACCTTCTGCGCCGACGCCGAAGGCGGCATGTTCGGCCTGTACTTCAGCGCCACCCCGCCCAACAACTACGCTGAGATGATGGCCGGCGACCGCGAGAAGTTCAATGTCTTCTTCCACAAGATGCTGGACGAAGGCGTCTATTTCGCCCCGGCCGCCTTCGAAGCCGGCTTCGTCAGCGCCCAGCACGATGACGCCGTGATCGACGCCACCATCGCCGCCGCGAAAAAAGTCTTCGCTACGCTTTAAAAAGTCGGGGTCAGGTCTGGCAATCGGACAAAAGGCATGCCTTTTGTCCGATTGCCAGACCTGACCCCGACTTTTAACTTACCACGGGCGCGCTGCTGAATGGCCGCGCGTCCATCGGGATGTCGATCAGGAAGGTGGTGCCCAGCGCCACCGAACTGGTGACGATGATGCTGCCGCCGTGGCTCTCTGCCACGCGGCGCGCATACGGCAGCCCGACTCCCCAGCCATCCTTGGTGCACTTGCCGCCGCGCGCGCGGCGATAGACCTGGAAGATCGATTCCAGCTCCTCCAGCGGAATCGGTTCGCCTTCGTTGTGGACCGACAGCTGCACGCGCAGCGCGTTGCAGCCCACCCTGACCTTGATCGGCGTGCCCTGCGTACGGTATTTGATGGCATTGCCCAGCAGGTTCTCCAGCGCGCGCTGCAGCGATGCGCGGCACCAGTGCCCTACCACCGACTCGAACTCCACCTCCACCTGCGCGGCGCCGCGCTCGATCGTTTGCTGCACCACTTCGTAGGCCAGCAAGGCCAGGTCGAACTCCTCCAGGTGCAGCGGCAGCCGCTGGCCGCCCTCGAACACCATGCAGTCCAGCAGGTCGCGCGTCATGACTTCGATGCGCTGGGCATTCACCACGATGCGTTCGGCCAGCTTGCGGATGTCGGCGCTGGGCGCCTTGCTTTCAATGACCTGGGCCGCCACGCTGACCGTGGACAGCGGCGTGCGCAAATCATGCGTCAGGGCCGCAATGAACTGCTCGCGCAGGGCCGACTGGATCAGGGCAAAGGCCGTCACGCTTTCGCGGATGGCGCTGTCGATCGAGGTGGCGATCGCTTCGCGCTGTTCGTGCGTGAGCTGCACGCCGCCCTGGTGCAGCATGCGGAACAGGACCTGGCGGAACAGCTGGTATTCGCGGATCAGGGTAGTGGTGTCGTAGCCGCTCAGGCGTGCGCGTTCGCCGCCGTGCTCTTGCGCGATGACCGCCACGTCCACGCCGCCGGCGTGGTAATACTCCGGCGTCAGCAGGCGCGCCAGGCGTTCGTAAAAAGTCGGCAAGGTATTCAGCAGGATCGGCTCGGGCAAGCTGCCGGCCTTGTGCAGCGTCTCCCGTGCCGACTTGCACCAGGCTTCGATCACCTGCTCGCGCAAGGCCAGCATTGCTTGCGAGGAAGGAGACAAACCGACCTCAGTCATGCAGCCTCCGTCAAAAATGTAAATTGTGAATCGAAAGAATGTAATGCAGATACTTTCGTGTCAATACGTAGCACGATTGGCATCTATTATTGACAAGTACAATCAACGTGGCTTTCAAGGGTGCCAGCCAGGGCGATAACAACTGCTTTACGCAGTAACCGCTATCGCGCTCGCTGGCACCTGACCGTTAACCACAGGCGGGACAGCCCGCTGGGCCATCCTGTGCGATGCGTGCGTTTGGACTTTTTGGTTACATTCCCTGTTGCATATTTGCTGATTTGCTGGCCCGCAGGACTGGCTACAGCGCTTGCGGCCCGGCTTTCGCCGCGCACTCGGGCGCCGCCGGTGGCGTGCGCTTGAGCGGAATCGACATCAGCCAGCCGTGCAGGTTACGGACCAGTACGCGGCCGCAGTGTTCGCTGACCGGCACGGCGCGCTCGCTCGCGTCTTCCTTCCCTTCGAGGTAATGGAATGTTTGCTCGGCGGCGCCAGCTGTCGCCGCGGGCGCCTGGGCATGCTCGCGCGCGATCTCGACCGACTCCCGGAACAGCGCGGCGCTGGTTTCCCGCAGCCGCTGGCCGCCATTGCGTTGCCAGTAAATGGCCTCATTCTCGACCTCCACCGCGCGCGACACCACGCGCACCGTATTGGAGTAAACCGGCTGTTCGCGTCCGGCCTGGAACACGGATACGGTATTGTCAACAATCAGCGCGCTCTGGTCCTGCGTCATGTAAAACACGGGCGTGCTGGCGATGAGCAAGCCTGACTGTGGGCGGGCAGTGCTGTCCAGCCAGCTTACGCCCGACGTCGCCGGAAAAGCCCGCTCCGCCAGTTCCGCATAACTGAAGGCGTCCAAGGTCTTCCTGAATGGCACCAGGATCCTGTCTGCCTCTGCTTCAATCTCGCTGCGCTGCTCGTTCATTTGGCCTTTGACCACCGCCGCGTGCGTCACCAGGGCCACGACGAAACTTGCCAGGCCGGGCGCTGGATACAATATTGTGCCGGGCTCCTGCCCCGCCTTGTCAAAGTTCACCTGGCCATGGAAGTCAAGTTTTTCCCCGGCTGGCAAACTGAGCGACCAGGGCAGCGCAGGCCGCGCCGGCTCGGCAGCCTTCACGGCCGGCACGCATGCCAGCAGCAAGGCCAGCGCAATGGGATGATGGCGGGCCATCATTTTGCCAGCGGCCGAAGGATGGTTTCGCGGGCTGCCTCGAGCGCCTGGTAATAGGCATTGCTCAGGCCAGGGAAAGCCGGCGCCTCATCCCAGTTGCCGCGCGCGCTCTTTTGCTGCAGCACCGGCAGGTACCACTCATAGCAATTGTCCTTGAGGTTGACGATGTAGCTCATGCCGCGCACGATACCCTTGGGTTCGCCAGTTGGAATGTACGAAGAATAGGGACGGGTAATGCCGACTTCGACCAACTCCACCACCAGCAGCTTGTCGAGCTGGTACCGGGATTGCAGCGAAGAGTAATCCCGGCTGGCCGCATTGCGCGCTGTGCTGTTTGCTTTCGGCAGCTGGTCCAGCACCACCGGCTCATCGATCACGACCGGTACCTGGCCCTTCAGTTTCAATGCTGCGGCGATTTCCTGCTTCAGGCTTGCCAGGTCGTCAGCCGGCAACGTCCGGGCATGGGCCGTCAGCGCCGAGTTCGCTACGGAGGCAGCAGCACGGGGTAGCGGCCAATCGGCACCAGGGAAACTGGTGTCCGCTTTGGGCAACTTGCTCATGGCCACTCCGATGCGCTGGCCCGGCTGCGCAAAGATCCCGAAGCGCATCGATACCGGGGCTTGAGGCGCGCTGGCGCAGCCGCTCAGGAATGCTGCAGCGAAGGCTGCCAACAGCCCAAATCGGAATCTCATCTCAGCCCTTTCGTGTAGTTGGAATTTTGCGCAACCGGGAGTTGCGGCGAAATTTTACCTATCAAACAGGACTTGGCAAATAAATATGTTGCCGGACATCAACTAGACCAGCCGGGGGAGATGGAAATGGTCATGCGCGCCGCTTGGCACGCATGACCACGCGGCATCGCTAGAGTGTTTGCGATCCGGCCGGCGCTTCGCACTCAGGCGCTGTCGGACGCGTGCGCTTGAGTGGAATCGACAGCAACCAGCCGCGCAGGTTTTTTACCAGTGCGCGGCCGCACTGTTCGCTGATGGGTTCGGCGCGTTCCATGGCTTCCACCTTGCCTTCCGCATAGCGGAAGGTTCTCTGGGCAGCGGCTGTGGCGGGCGCCAGGGCGTAGGCGCGCACGATATCTACCGATTGCCGGAATAATGCGGCACTTTCGTCCCGCAACTGTTTGCCGGAATCCTGCTGCCAGTGCGCAACCAGGTTTTCGGCATCCCCGGCGCGCGACACCACGCGCACCGTATTCGTGTAGACCGGCTTATCGCTGCCCGCCTTGAAGACGGACACGGTGTTGTCGAGGATCAGGGCGGCCTGGTCCTGCGTCATGTAAAACACCGGAGCGCTGGAAATGATCAAGCCCGATTGCGGCTTGGCGTCGGGTCCCAGCAGCGGCAACCTTGCCTCCGGCAGCAAAGCCAGGTCGGCCAGGTCGCCGTAGTTGAAGGCGTCCAGAATGTCCTTGTACGGCAGCAGCACCTTGTCGGCAGCGATTTCAATCTCGCTGCGCTGGCCTTCCCGCACGCCATTGACGATCACCGCATGGGTAGCGATGGCGGCGAGGAATCCCACCAGCCCAGGCGCGGGATACACCATCCCGCCCTGTCCCGTGCCCGCCTTGTCGTAATTGACCTGGCCGCGGAAGACCACCTTCTGCTGGACCGGCAAGCGCAAGGACCATTCGGCAGCCTCCGCTGCCGGGCCTTCGGCCTGCGCCGCCTGCTGGCAAGCCAGCAGCACGGCAAGCGCCACCAAGGAACGACGAATCATGGTCAGTTCGCCAGTGGCTTCAGGATGCTGTCACGCGCCTCTTCCACAACCTGGAAATAGGCATTGCTCAGGCCCGGGAACTTCGGCGCCTCATCCCATGCGCCTTGCGCGCCCTTTTGCTGCAGCACCGGCAGGTACCACTCGTAGGAGTTGTCCTTGAGGTTGACCAGGTAGCTCACGCCGCTCACGACGCCTTTTGGCTCGCCGGTCGGGACATAAGCCGAGTATGGACGGGTGATACCGACTTCGGACAGTTCAACGACCACCAGCTTGTCGAGCTTGTACTTGGCTTTGAGCGAAGAGTAGTCGCGGCGGGCGGCGTTCGGCGCCGTGCTCGACGACTTTGGCAGGTCGCCCACGATGATGGCTTCTTCGATCACCACCGGCACCTGGCCTTTCAGCTTCAGCGCTTCAGCGATATCGGTCTTCAGGCGCGCCAGGTCGTCAGCCGGCAAAGTCTGGGTATGGCTGGTCAGCGAAGAGTTGGCAACCGAAGCAGCAGCTGCGCACAGCAGGCAGCCGGCGCCAGGGAAGCTGGTATCAACCTTTGGCATCTTGCTCATGGCAACGCCCACGCGCTGGCCCTGCTCGGCGAAGGTATTGGCGCCCATGGCAACCGGGTTTTGCGGCGGGGTCGCGCAGCCGGTCAGGAATACTGCGGCAGCAGCGGCGGCCAGGCCAAATCGGAATTTCATCTCAGTCCTCTTGATAGTTAAAATTTTCGCAACCCAAGTTGCGGCAGAATTTTACCTATAGAAAAGAGGGCTTAGCAAATAGTAATGTTGTATTTTATTAACGCAACCAGCCGCGGCGGCGGAAGTACAGCAGCGGTGCGGCGGCGCTGACAACCATCAGGCCCCAGGCCCAGCCATAGCCCATCTGCCACTTCAGCTCCGGCATGAAGTCGAAGTTCATGCCGTACACCGAGGCGATCAGGGTCGGCGGCAGGAAGGCGACCGACGCCACCGAGAAGATCTTGATGATCTTATTCTGGTTAATGTTGATGAAGCCGACGGTGGCGTCCATCAGGAAGTTGATTTTGTCGAACAGGAAAGAGGTGTGGCCGTCCAGCGATTCGATGTCGCGCAGGATCTGGCGTGCTTCCTCGAACTGGTCGGAATTCAGCAGGCGGCCGCGCATCAGGAACGACACCGCACGGCGCGTGTCCATCATGTTGCGGCGGATGCGGCCGTTCAAGTCTTCCTCGTGCGCGATGGCGCTCAGGGCGTCGGCGGCGTCCTTGTCGGTGAATTCTTCCTGCAGCACGCGGCCCGAGACTCCTTCCAGGTTCTGGTAGATGCCTTCCAGCGCGTCTGCCGAATACTCGGCGTCGGTGGCGTACAAGTCCAGCAGCACATCCATGTAGTCGGCGATCGAACCGGGACGCGAACGGGCGCGCATGCGCACCAGGCGGAACACCGGCAGGTCGTCGGTGTGCACCGAAAACAGCATTTTCTTGGCGAGGATGAACGCCACCGTCACCACGCGCGACGGGCCTTCATCTTCTTCCAGCAGGAAGTCGGTCCGCAGGTGGAGGTCGCCGTTTTCCGCTTCGTAGTAACGGGCCGAAGCTTCGATGTCCTTGACTTCGTCTTCGCCTGGCAGGATCACGCCGTAGATGGACTTGACCCAGGCGCGCTCGTCTTCTGTCGGATCGGTCAGGTCGACCCAGACCGGCGCCACTTGTTCAAGGTCTTCGCGCGTCTCAATAGGCACCTGGTTGAGCCGGCCATTTTGTAAAACGAAAACATTGATCATAGGCAATCTCAGCCGGACAGGGGGTGTAGAGCGCGGGTTCTAAAAAACTTCGCAAGTGTACCCGCAAAGGGGGAGGCGTTGCCACCCCGGCGATGCAAATATTTAACGCGTCGCCCGCTCGATGGCGCGCTCGGTAGCGCTCGGCATCGCAGCAGGCGCCGGCTTCGGCGGTTCCTTCGGCGCTTCGATTCCGCGCGAATCGTGGATCTCGATAACTTTGCCCTTGTCGCCGCATTCGGCGTTGGAAATCACCGTCTTGCCATGGATGACGCATTTGCGCATCGGGGCGGGCGGCGGCGTCACCGTTGCCACCGCTGGCGCCGCCACTTCGGCGGCCTTGGCACCCACCTTGTTGAGCCCTTCGGCAAACAGGTTGCGGTCTTGCCGCATCGAGATCAATGCAAACACCGCCACTGCGCCCAACACGCCCATGACGACCGCCACCGCGACCAGGCTGATACCCGTTTGATATTTTTTCAAGGAAGCTCCGCTGAATTCATTCTTTGCATGATGATGCCCGTACGCCGCGCCAGATAAGCCGATTCGCGGTGCGCATCATAATATTTAGGACGCGGCAGCATCACTGCCAGCCGCGCCGCCTGTTCCGGTCCCAGCTTCGACGCCGGAATGCGGTAATAGTGGCGCGCCGCCGCTTCCGCGCCGTAGATGCCGCGCCCGAATTCCGCCACGTTCAGGTAAATTTCGAAGATGCGGCGCTTATCCATCAGCATCTCCAGCATATACGTGATGAGCAGCTCCTGGCCCTTGCGCAGGTAGCTGCGCGAGCCGGACAGGAACAGGTTCTTGGCCAGTTGCTGGGTGATCGTCGAGCCGCCGTGGATCCTGGTCTTGGCGCCCTTCTTCTTTTCCTGGTTGTGTTCGTAGGCTTTCTGCATCGCCTCCCAGTCCACGCCTTCATGCTCGGCGAAGTTGGCGTCTTCCGAAGCAATCACCGCGCGTTTCAGGTTCGAGGAAATGGCCTGGTAGTCCACCCACTGCTGCTGCACGCGCGCTTTCGGGTCCTTCTCCTGCATGGCCGCCTGCTGCTCGCGCATGAAGGCCGTCATGCTCGGGTTATGGTCGACCCACCACCAGATCTGCACGAAGAAATACAGCTGCACCGCGAGGAAGATCGCGATGGGCACGATGATGAACCATTTCAGCTTCTTGATCATAGTTTGGCGCGCAACTGCTGCAGCACTTCGGCAGTTTGCGGGCGCAGGCCGCGCCAGACCTGGAAGGCTTCGGCGGCTTGTTCGACCAGCATGCCCAGGCCGTCGCGCGTGGCGGCGCCGTGGCTGGCGGCGAACTCGAGGAAGACGGTCGGCTTGGCGCCATACATCATGTCCAGCGCCAGCGCGCCCGGCGCGAAGATGGTGGCAGGCACTGGCGGCAGGTCGGCACTGAGGCTGGCGGAGGTGGCGTTGATGATGATGTCGAAGCCGCCCAGCACGTCGGCAAAGCCGCAGGCCGACAGCACGCCTGGCCCGGCCAAAGCGCCGAACTGCTCGACCAGCGCTTCCGCCGTGGCGACGGTGCGGTTGGCGATCACCAGCGCAGCGGGACGATGTTCCAGGATAGGCAGCACCACCCCGCGCGCCGCGCCGCCCGCGCCAAGCAGCAGCACGCGCTTGCCGGCAAGCGGCACGCCGGCGTTCTGCACGATGTCGGCCACCAGGCCGGCGCCATCGGTGTTGTCGCCTGTGATGCTGCCGTCCGCGCCGAACACCAGGGTATTCACGGCGCCTGCCGCTTGCGCGCGCACGGTCAGGGAAGTGGCCAGCTTGTGCGCTTCCAGCTTGAACGGCACGGTGACGTTGGCGCCCTTGCCGCCGGCGGCAATAAAGGCTTGCACCGCAGCGCCGAAGCCGTCCAGCGGGGCCAGCCATTTTTCGTAACTCAAATGCTGGCCGGTCTGCGCCGCATAGGCCGCGTGGATTTCAGGCGACTTGCTGTGGGCAATCGGATTGCCGAAGACGCAGTACTTGTCCATCACTCGTTGCTTCCGTAGGAAACCTGGACCTTCTCTTCACGCGTAAAGACGAACTTCTGCACGATCACCCACAAGTCGTCGCGGTCCTTGGAACGCATATTCGGCGGGAATTTGCCGAACGGCGCCGAGCGGCGCACGATGCTGATGGCTGCCTTGTCGAGATCCGGGTTGCCGGAGCTGCGCTCGACCACGGTGCCGCCTTCCTTCTCATAGACGGTGCCGTCCTGGAAGATCGGGATGCTCAGCACCACCACCCCATACAGCTTGCGCCCATCCTTCTGCGGGAAGTTCAGCGTACCGATATCCTCCACCCGGCGGCGGAAGGCGTTGTAATACATGGCATAGCCGACGCCCTGCGTGCTCGGCGACAGGAAAGTCTTCTTCGGCCGCTTGTTCTGGTCTTCGATGGTTTGCGTGATTTCCGCTTCCATGCGGGCGATGGCCTTGCTGCTTTCAATCAGCTCGGCGCCGGTGCGGCTTGGGTCGGTCTGGTTCTTTTCCGTCACCGGTGCGGCCGTCAGAGGGCTTTTCTTGACCTGGGCCAGCAGGTTTTTCTGGCGCTCTTCCAGCTCCTGCATATAGCGCTGGGAAGCCTTGATGCTATCGCCGGTCTCCATGCGGCGCATGTCCGGCAGCGGGGATTTGGCACGGCCGGCATCGGCATTGCCGCCGCCGTCGAGGTCCGCCTGCGCCAGCGCATCGGCCTTCAGCGGCTTGGACGCATGCTTGGCATTGACCAGGATAACTTCAAGGCCGGGGTCGGTTGGCTCGACCTTGAAATCTTTGGGGGCGACGAAATGCACCATCAGCGCCACGGCGTGGACGACCACCGATACTGCGGAGGCGATGACAAGGAACTGGTTTTCTTTGAAATACTTCACGCGCTGGAATCAAAAATGATGCTTTAAAGAATCTTGAATTCTACTTCACTGTGGGCCAGGTTCGGTAACAACCGTCTCGCTGGCGAGCGAAGCTTCCTCCGCATCGGCCTCGGTCGGCTGCGCCGGATCGGCTGGCGCCTCTTCCTCGTCCAGTTCCGCCTCGGGCTCGGAAGGCAGGGTAATCGAGCCTTCCTGCAGGCGCGTCTCGATCGACAGGTCGACTTCGTCCCAGCGCAGCACGTCCAGCTTCACGTGTGACCCGCGTGCAACAGACGGCATGCCCGGCATGCGCACGATCAGCGGAATCTCGGCCAGGCGCAGCACTTCGTCCTTCAGCACCACGGCCTCGACTTCCTTCGCATCTTCCTGGCCCAGCCAGCGCAGGCACCAGTAGCGCTCCATATTCGACTGGAAGTCGGCGTAGGCCGCGTATGCCGCATCGAAGGCCGAGACGATGGCGAACAGGTTGGCATCCTTGTGCTTGAACGGCGCCACCATCGGCGCAGTCACGCCGTGCGAAGCACAAGCCAGGATCTGCCACTGGTTGACCAGGTCGGTGTAGCGGCGCAGCGGCGAGGTCGACCAGGCGTACTGGTCCACGCCCAGGCCCTGGTGCGGCGCTGCCTGGGTCATCATGCGCACCTGCATCTTGGCGGCCCAGCCGCCCACGCCCTGCCCCTGGGTGCGGTAGATGCCCGGCACGCCGTGGTCGTGCATCAGCTTGCCCCAGGTGGAGTTGGCGAAGATCATCAGCTCGGCCACAATCTTGTCCAGCGGCGCGCCGCGCTTACGGCGGGAAATCGTGACCACGTCGTCTTCCACATAGAAGTTGAAGTCGACGCGGTTGTTCTGTTCCGGCTTCAGGCCGAACGCTTCGCGCTTGACCATGCGGCCGGCTTCCAGGTGCTGGGCCCAGCCCCACAGCAGGGTCAGTTCGGCCTTGCGTGGATAGTCGCCAGCGCCGCTGGCCAGGGTTTCTTCGTTGACCAGCTCGTCCAGCGTGTTGTGGCGCAGGTTGTTGGCGATCGGCACCAGCTCGGCCTTGGTTTCGGTGGAAATCACCGACCAGTCGGCCGGATCGAGCACGGCATACAGCGACAGCGCCGGGCAGGTCTTGCCTTCGGCCAGGGTGAAGGCGTCGACGATGCTGTCCGGCAGCATGGTGATCTTGTCGCCCGGCATATAGACGGTGGACATGCGGCCGCGCGCGATCTTGTCGATGGCGTCGTCCGGCTTGATACCCAGGCCTGGCGCGGCGATGTGGATGCCGACGCGCACCCTGCCGTCCGGCTGATGCACCACGGAGAAAGCGTCGTCGATCTCGGTGGTGGTCACGTCGTCGATGGAGAACGCTTCCACTGCCGCCAGCGGCAGGTTGCCCGGCGCCGAAGGCACGGGCAGTTCCGGGAAGCCGTGGCCTTTGGGGAAGTTCTCGAACAGGAACTTGGCCATGTGCAGGTCTTTCGGCGACTTGATGCCGCCGGCCGACAGCATCAGGCGCGCCGGCGTGGTGTGCGCCTCATTGGCGGCCTGCTCCAGCGCTTTGTATTCAATAGTGTTCTTGTCCGGCTTGAACAGCAATTGGCTGACGATGTTCTGCATCGAGGCCGGCAGGGTCCCTGCCTTCAATTCCTCGGCGTACTGGCCCTGGATGATGGCTTGCTGTTTTTTCTTTTCGATGCCGGCCAGCGCGGCTTTCAGGGTCTGCTCCGGCGCTTTCTTATAGCGGCCGCGGCCCTTCTTGTGGAAATAGATCGGCGCGGAGTGCAGGCTCAGGATCAGGCCGGCCGCTTCGGCTGGCTGCGGAGCGTGGCCGAAATACTCGGCGCCCAGTTCGGCGAAACCGAATTCCTCTTCGCCCGCGACTTCCCACAGGAAGTCCAGGTCGACGTCGGCGGCGATGGCCTTGGCCTGCTCCATCAATTCGGCTGGCGACGGCTTGTCGAACTGCAGCATCACATCCTTGGTCTTGACCTTGTTGCGCTTGCCGCTTGCCATTTCAACCTGATAGGCCTCGCCTGCTTGCGACAGCACGCTGCCTACTTTGAAATCGCCAGATTCTTCAAAAAATACATTCATTTCACATTATTCCGTTCAAGCTTGAGCACCGGCGGCAGGAAGACCTCGGTCACAAGCAGTGTTCCTTCGTGGCGCCGGTACAGGCAGCGCCGTGCATACAGTAAAGCTTCATCCGGCACTTCGGCGCCGTGCGCTGCCAGGGCAGAGCGGGCACGCCGCGCCAGCGGATGCGTCGCGCGCAGGCGCGCAAATTCCAGTTCGCCGCGCCGTACCTGCGGGTCGCCGAACAGCGTACTGCCGAGCGAGCGTTCGCCCAGGGCGCTGAACAGCGGCCAGTCCGAGGCGTCTGCCGACATCGGCACCACGGTATGGGCGAAGACGACAGGCGTATTATCACACCGCAGCAAGACTTCCCTCTCCCAGACGCGGCCGGGGCGATGGTAGCCGATGATGTTGGCTTCGTCGGCCAGGCAGATTGCCGTATCCTGGTGCAGCAATTGCACGCGGAAGGCGCTGCTGTGCGCTTTCAGCTTGTTGGTCAGCGAACCACTGCCGGTCAGCCAGTGCCGGTAAGGGTGCGGGGCGTTCGTCGCGAGCACGTGACCGTGCCAGTTGGCCTGGCGCAACGATTGACCTTTCATCGAACCTCGCCCGCGACGCCGCAGAACGCCAGCACTTCGCCGAGGTATTCGGCGTACTCGCTGATGGCGTGGTCGCTGCCCTGCACTACCTTCTGCTTTGCGCCGGCATAGTGCGCCACCATGTCGCGGTAGTCCAGCACTTCGTCGCCGGTGCAGGCGACCAGAAAGTAGCGTTCAGGCTGGGTAATCTGCGGCACGGCCAGCGCGCGCAACTCCTCTATATATTCATGCTTGAACTCGAAAGGCTCGTCCGAGTGGTAGGCGGTGGTAACGCCGACGTGCTTTTCGAGGTCGAGCGCAGCAACCACGGCCGGGTTCAGCAGGACCGCGCGGCAGCCGAGCTTTTCCGCCATCCAGGTGGCGTAGTAGCCGCCCAGCGAGGAGCCGACGATCGTCAGTTCTTGCGCCGGCACACCGGCCACCAGGCCAAACGCCAGTTCCATTGCCAGCCTCGGGCTGGCCGGAAGCTGCGGGCAAATGAATTCCGCGCTGCGGCCAAGCTGCGCCATCCGCTCCCCGGTCAGCCGCGCCTTCATCGACAGCGGCGAGGAACGGAAGCCATGCAGGTACAAAATCATTACTTCAGCGCCTCCAGCAATTTCTGGTGGACGCCGCCGAAGCCGCCATTGCTCATCACAATAATATGGTCGCCCGGCCTGGCCTGCGCGACGATGGCTTTCACCATCAGGTCCAGGTCATCGTAGGCCGATGCGATGCCGCCCATTGGCGACAGTGCCTCGCCAAGCTTCCAGCCCAGGGCCTTTTCGCTGCCGAAGCCGAACACCAGGTCGGCCTCTTTCAGGCTACCCGGCAGTGCGTCCTTCATGGTGCCCAGCTTCATGGTGTTGGAGCGCGGCTCCAGCACGGCCAGGATGCGGCCGGATTTGCCGATCTTCTGGCGCAGGCCGCCGACGGTGGTTTCGATGGCGGTCGGGTGGTGGGCGAAGTCGTCGTACACGGTCACGCCGTTGACGGTGCCGCGTACTTCCATGCGGCGCTTGACGCTCTGGAAGCTTGCCAGCGCTTGCGCGGCCACCTCGATCGGCACGCCCACGTGGCGCGCGGCGGCAATCGCGGCCAGCGCGTTGGAACGGTTATGTTTGCCGGTCAGCTGCCAGTTCACCGTAGCCGCCTTGGCGCCCTTGAAGAGGACATCGAAGCTGCCATCGGCGTGCTCGGCCATGGCCCAGTCGGCGCCTTCCGCGCTGCCGAAGGTTTCCTTTTCGCTCCAGCAGCCGCGCTTCAGCACGCGCTGCAGGCTGGCTTCGTCGGCATTGGCGATCACGCGGCCGATGCCCGGCACGGTGCGCACCAGGTGGTGGAACTGGGTTTCGATGGCGCCGATGTCGGGGAAGATGTCGGCGTGGTCGTATTCCAGGTTGTTCAGGATGGCCGTCTTCGAGTGATAGTGCACGAACTTGCTGCGCTTGTCGAAGAAAGCGGTGTCGTATTCGTCTGCTTCGATGACGAAGAATTCGGAGTTGGCGCCGGGACCCGTCAGGCGGGCAGAGATGCCGAAATTCTGCGGGATGCCGCCGATCAGGAAGCCGGGCGCGTAGCCGGCGTGTTCCAGGATCCAGGCCACCATCGCGGAGGTGGTGGTCTTGCCGTGCGTGCCGGCGACGGACAGGACCCATTTGTCTTTCAGGATGTGTTCGCCGATCCATTGCGGGCCGGAGATCATCGGCAGGTTGCGGTTCATGATCTCTTCAATCAGCGGATTGCCGCGCGAGACCACGTTGCCGATCACGTAAAGGTCGGGATTCAGTTCCACCTGCTCGGGGCCGAAGCCCTGGATCAGCTCAATGCCCTGCGCTTCCAGCTGCGTGCTCATCGGGGGGTAGACGTTGGCGTCGCAGCCCGTTACGCGATGGCCGGCTTCCTTTGCCAGGACGGCAAGACCGCCCATGAAAGTGCCGCAAATGCCTAGGATGTGGATGTGCATGGTGGTGATAGAAAAGAATCAAGAGCCGGATTTTACCTGATTAAACCCGGTAAACCGGTGTCTGACCCAAGGGTCAGACACCGTCTGCTCAACCGCCGGCGGCCTGCGGCCTGGAGACCGTTGGGGGTCTGACCCTGTGGGTCAGACCCAGGTTTACCGGGTTTTGGGTATGATGCAACCATGAACCCCGAGATCAAAACCGAAATCGCCGCCGCCGCCGCCCGCATGATCGCGCAGGACGGCGCCGACTACGGCAGCGCCAAACGCAAAGCCGCGCGCCAGATATTAGGCGACGCCCAGGCTCGCGACCTCTCCGACATCCTCCCCGACAACGAACAGATTGAAGAAGAAGTCCGCCTATACCACGCTCTATATAACGCCGACACCCACCCCGCACACTTATTCAGATTGCGCGGCCTGGCTTTGCAAGTGATGGAAATGCTGGAACAATACCAGCCGTTCCTGACCGGCTCTGTCCTGTACGGCACCGCGGGCATGCACGACGACATCCACCTGCAAGTATTCGTGGACAGCGCCAAGGAAGTGGAGATTTATCTATTGAACAAGAACCTGCAAATCGAGATCTCCGAGTCGCCCCACTTCCGCGGCCCGCGTTTCGACGACGTCGAAACGGCCAGCTTCATGTGGAAGAACACCGGCGTGCACGTCGAAATCTATGAGCAGGACGACTTGCGCGGCGCGAAAAAGAAAAGCGGCGACAAGCTGCTGCGCGCCGACCTGGCAGAATTGCGCTCCATCCTTACCAATAGCTCGCACCCAGCCCAACAATGAAAAAATTTGCAATTTACGCCGTGGTCGCCGTCTTGTTCCTCGGCGCCGGCGCCTGGTACGGCATCCATACCAAGCAAACCCCTGACCCGATCACCACAACCGCCCCGGCCGGCGTCACCAGCCCGGTAGCCGCCTTGATGGCCGAAGCCTTGCCAAACGATAAAGGCGTCAAAGAAGCTCTATCGAAATGGAAAGGCAAAAACCTGCTGGTGAATTTCTGGGCACCGTGGTGCGCGCCGTGCGTAGAAGAGATGCCGGAATTGTCGGAACTGCAAAATTCCGAACTCGGCAAGAAGGTCCAGGTGCTCGGCATCGGCATCGACTCGCCGTCCAATATTGCAGAATTCACACAGAAAGTGAAAGTCGCCTACCCGGTTTACGTGGCAGGAATGAGCGGCACCGAACTGTCGCGCCAGTTCGGCAACACCCAGGGCGGCCTGCCCTTCACCGTCCTGATTGGCGCTGACGGCACGGTCAAGAAGACCTACCTCGCCCGCCTGAAATTCGATGCCCTGAAGGCCGACCTGGCGGCCTTAAACTAGCCGAAGATAGTCGCCGAACGACCGTTCTATTAACTTCCGCCAAGTTATTTTCTCTTGCCAATGCTCGTAGATGGCGGCAAAATGCGGAACTTTCGCGGAAAATGGTCAGGGAATCATGGCAAAGAACCTGCTGCTTCTTAATGGCCCCAACCTGAATTTGTTGGGGACGCGCGAGCCTGAAACCTACGGCGCCAGCACCCTGGCAGACGTTGAACAGGCAGCGCAGGCACAGGCCAAGGCAGCCGGTGCGCAGCTCGCCTGTTTCCAGAGCAACCACGAAGGAGCGTTGATTGACCGCATCCACGCAGCCCGAACCGAGGGCGTGGATTTCATCGTCATCAACCCGGGTGGCTATACCCACACCAGCGTCGCACTGCGCGATGCATTGGCCGGCGTAGCAATCCGATTTATTGAAGTACACATTTCGAATATTTATCGGCGGGAGGAGTTCCGCCACCATTCCTATCTCAGCGCAATCGCACAGGGGACGATCTGCGGGCTTGGTATCGAGGGATATCGTCTCGCCATCGACTTTGCTTTAAAAAGCAGTTAATCTACCGCGATCTGCGCACATCTAACGCGATGCCGCCCATAAGGCGACATCAAAGTAACCGTCAACATAATAGATAGAACAAGGGAGCCAACAACATGGATCTACGCAAGCTGAAGACGCTGATCGACCTGGTAGCAGAGTCGGACATCGCTGAACTGGAAGTGACCGAAGGCGAAAGCAAAGTTCGCATCGTCAAGTCCGGCGGTCTGGCACAAAACCAGGTCGTGATGATGCCGCCGCAAGCGCCAACCCATTACGCACCTGCTGGCGCTCCTGTCGCCGCACCGGTCGCCGCGCCTGCTGCTGCTCCAGCTGCCGCCGAGCCAACCGGCCACGTTGTGAAGTCCCCGATGGTGGGCACCTTCTACCGCGCTTCCGCACCTGGCAATCCAGCCTTTGTTGAAGTGGGCGCCACCGTGAAAGAAGGCGACACCCTGTGCATCATCGAAGCGATGAAGCTGCTGAACGAGATCGATGCCGACAAGTCCGGCACCATTACCCAGATCCTGGTCGAGAACGGCCAACCGGTCGAATTCGGCCAGCCATTGTTTGTGATCGGCTAAAGCCGGGCCATGGCTGCTATGGATATCCAGGCAGCCAGCACAACCTCCCCTTTCCTCACAAACATAGAAGCTGCCATGTTTGAAAAAATCCTTATTGCCAATCGCGGTGAAATCGCCCTGCGCATCCAGCGCGCGTGCCGCGAACTGGGCATCAAGACTGTGGTCGTGCACTCAGAAGCCGACCGTGACGCCAAGTACGTTAAGCTGGCCGACGAATCCGTCTGCATCGGCCCTGCTCCATCGGCGCAGTCCTACCTGAATATGCCGGCCATCATTTCCGCGGCCGAAGTGACCGACGCGGAAGCGATCCACCCAGGCTACGGCTTCCTGTCCGAGAACGCGGACTTTGCCGAGCGCGTGGAAAAATCCGGTTTCGTCTTCATCGGCCCACGCGCTGAATCGATCCGCATGATGGGCGACAAAGTGTCGGCCAAGCAGGCGATGATCAAAGCCGGCGTGCCTTGCGTGCCTGGTTCCGACGGCGCCCTGCCGGATGACCCGAAAGCCATCGTGCAGATTGCACGCAAAGTCGGCTATCCGGTGATCATCAAGGCCGCAGGCGGCGGCGGTGGCCGCGGCATGCGCGTGGTGCATACCGAAGCTGCCCTGCTGAACGCGGTCACCATGACCAAGTCGGAAGCCGGCGCCGCCTTCGGCAATCCGGAAGTCTATATGGAGAAGTACCTGGAGAATCCACGCCACGTGGAAATCCAGATCCTCGCCGACGAACACAAAAACGCCGTCTGGCTGGGCGAACGTGACTGCTCCATGCAGCGCCGCCACCAGAAGGTGATCGAAGAAGCGCCGGCACCAGGCATTCCACGCAAGCTGATCGAAAAGATCGGCGACCGCTGCGCCGAAGCTTGCCGCAAGATCGGCTACCGCGGTGCGGGCACCTTCGAATTCCTGTACGAAAACGGCGAGTTCTATTTCATCGAAATGAACACCCGCGTGCAGGTTGAGCACCCAGTGACCGAAATGATCACCGGCATCGACATCGTGCAGGAACAGATCCGCATCGCTTCCGGCGAGAAGCTGCGCTTCCGCCAGCGCGACGTGATGCTGTCCGGCCACGCCATCGAGTGCCGTATCAACGCCGAAGACCCGTTCAAGTTCACCCCGTCGCCAGGCCGCATTACCGCATGGCACGTACCGGGCGGCCCAGGCGTGCGCGTTGACTCGCACTCGTACTCGGGTTACTTTGTACCACCGAACTACGATTCGATGATCGGCAAGGTCATTACCTACGGTGCAACCCGCGAGCAGGCGATCCGCCGCATGCAGATCGCGCTGTCGGAAATGGTGGTTGAAGGCATTTCGACCAACATCCCGCTGCACCGCGAGCTGATGGTAGACGCGCGCTTCATCGAAGGCGGCACCAACATTCACTATTTGGAACAACGTCTGGCAGAGATGCCGAAGGCAGGTAAGTAATAAAATGAGCTGGACTGAAATCGTCATCGAAGTAGCACGTGAACACGCCGAGGCATTGTCCGAGGCGCTGATGGACGCGGGCGCGCTGTCGGTGTCGGTGGAGGATGCCGATGAAGGCACCGACGCCGAAAAACCCCTGTTCGGCGAGCCGGGCATGGAGCCGGCCGAAGCGGCATGGGATCATAGCCGCGTGGTCGCGCTGACCGATGACGAGGAAGACCAGGCCCTGATCGTGGCGGCTGCTGCCGGCGCGATCGGGCTGGCTCACCTGCCCAAGTTCACCACCCGCAAGGTGGAGGACGCCGACTGGGTGCGTTTGACCCAGTCGCAATTTGAGCCGATTCATATCGGCAAGAACATCTGGGTCGTGCCAAGCTGGCACGAAGCGCCGGATCCGTCCGCGCTGATCCTGGAACTGGACCCTGGCCTGGCCTTCGGTACCGGTTCCCACCCGACCACCAAGCTGTGCATGGAATGGCTGGAAGCGAATCCGGCGCCGGGCAAGTCGGTGCTGGACTACGGCTGCGGCTCGGGCATCCTGGCCATGGTGGCGCGCAAGCTCGGCGCCACGACCGTAGCCGGTGTGGATATCGATCCACAGGCCATCGTGTCGGCCAACGACAATGCGGTGCGCAACCGCGTGGAAGACATCCAGTACTTCGTGCCGGATGATTTCGCCGAATCGTCGTTCGCTGCGCAGCGTTTCGATATCGTGGTGGCCAACATCCTGTCCTCGCCGCTGAAGCTGATGGCACCGATGCTGTCCGGCCGCGTTGCGCCGGGCGGTTCGCTGGTGCTGTCCGGCGTGCTGGCGCGCCAGGCGGAAGAAGTTGCGGCGGCCTATGCGCCGTTCATCAAGCTGAGCGTCTGGGCTGAGCACGAAGGCTGGGTGTGCCTGTCCGGCACGCTGGCATAAGGTTTCTTCCCGACTGATGGCGCTCGCCACTAAATGCCCCCATTGCAATACGATCTTCAGGGTCGCGGCTGACCAGCTGAAACTGCGCGGGGGCATTGTTCGTTGCGGCTCTTGCGCGCTGGTTTTCGACGGCAATGCTGCCCTGGTCGAACCGGCACCCAAGCCGACTCCTGTCATTCCTGATGTAGCAGCCGAAGCGCCGCCTGCCAAGCCGGCGGTTTCCGACTACGTCCATGGCTCGCCGGTCGATTTCGAAATCGACTTCGACCACGAACCTGCTGCGGAAGCGCCGCAGCCGCCTGCCGCTGCTTCGTCGCCCGCCGTCTGGCGTTCCGCAAGTACGCCGGCAGCCGGCACGCCAGACGCTGCGGTCAGTGCAGCGCCCGCTCAAGGCCAGGCGCCCGCAGCAGCCCAGCCGCCCTCAAAAGCACCAACGCCCGACGACATCGCCATCGCCGCAGTGACCCGCGCATTCGCCGCCGCGACTACGCACCCTGCACCTGCGTCGCCTGCCTCAGTGCCGGCAACGACAGCGCCGGCATCGCCTGCTTCAGTTTCACCGGCAAGCGCCCCGCCGCAAGCCGCCGAACAGGCACACGCCGCAGCGCAGCCTCCTGCTGCGGCGCCCTCGCAGGAAGCAGTATCGTCCCGCCCGGCCGCGCCAGCACCCGCCGTGGAGCAGACAAGCGCGATGCAGCCGCGCGCTGCCGAACCGTCGCCTGCTGCGCGCTCGCTTCTCGACGTCGTATCGCCGGATGCAGCTTTCACGGCCGCCGCCGAACCATCGCCACCGTTGGTACCCGACGACTTCGCGGCCGGCCCATTGACTGCGCGGCCACGCTCGGCCGCTGGCCCCTCTTCGCTGGCTGACCTGGTAGCACCGGACGCCATCTTCGCGGCCACCGCTGAAGAATCGCCCCCCCTGGTGCCTCCGCCAGCAGCGAAAGCGCCATCCCCTGCTGGTTCAGCCCCGCTTTCGGACGTACTGTCGCCGGATGCCACCTTCTCGGCCGCTACCGAAACGACACCCGCCGCCATGGCACCGGCCACCCCAGCACCACGCGCCACGTTCGCGCCAATGCCGGCTCCGGAAACTGCGGCCGCCCCGCTCGCGCCAGCCATTGAGACGCCACAGCAGCAAGACGACGCCCCTGCCGAACCAGTGCAAGCCGCCGAAGAGCCCACGCTCGTGCCCGAGCAGGTGCCAGCATCTGAAGCGCCAACGCCCGTCGAGGACGCGGCTTCGCTATCCGACGTTGAAGCACCTCCAGAGCAAGCCGCCGAGCTTTCGAAGTTTGCCGAAGAGGGCACGCTCGCGCCGGAACCGGTTGCAGAATTTGAAGCGCCAATGCCTGTCGACCACGCGTCCTCGTCCGCCGGCGCCGACGTTGAGGCGCCGCCGGTGCAAGCCAGCGAAGAGCCCACGCCTCAGCCGCAAGAAGCCCTTGCAGTTGAAACGCCGCCGGATCTGGACGAAGCTTCCGCCGAGCCTGCGCAAGTTGTCGAAGACAGCACGCTCGCGCCGGAACATGCTCCGGCATTCGAAGCGCCAACCCCTGTCGAGCAGGCTGCCCCGCCGGCCGAAGCTGAAGCGCCACCGGTGCCCGCCGTCGAAGAGAGCGCGTTACCACCGGAGGACGCTCTCGCATTTGAAGCGCCGTCGCACGTCGGCCACGTGGATGCATCTGCAGGCGAAACACCGGCCGAGCAAGCCGGCGCCTCCCTCGTGGAAGCACTCGACCAGTGGTCAACCGACAACACGCATCCTGACGGCCGCGTCGAGCCATCGCTCGACACGCCCCAGGAGCACCTGGTCGTCGCCGCCCTCGATGACGCGCACCATTTTGAAGATCTGCCGTCCGAAGAGCAGCCCGAACCCGTTGCGCCAGCCGCCGATGCCGGGACGCCCGTCGCCAGCGAACCATCCCTGCATGCAGAACCATGGTCCACCGCCGACGCGGCGGCAAGCGAAGCATGGAGCCTGTCCGAGCCCGACGAAACCGCGCTGCACGCAGTAGCAGCCGTCAATACCGACGCACCCGATGACGGCGCATCGGTAAGCGACGAAGAACCGGCCGAACAACCCAAGTCCCGCCGCGAACGCGCCCTGAAACGCGCCAAATCGCGCCGCGACGCCAGTGGCCCGGCCGCCGGACACGAAGTCTTCGCGCCCGAAGAAAACGGCCCCCCACAGGAATCCAGCGCGGAAGACGTGGCCGCCCGCATGCGCGCCATCGCCGGCGTTGCCGACGTCGAAGAAAGCGCCGCCGAAGACCTCGACCATTCCGACCTGAACTTCGTGAAGCGTGTCGACCGCAGCCAGAAATACGGCAAAGCCGTCACGATCACGATGGCCGTCGGCGTGCCCATCCTGCTGGCAGGCCTGGTGCTGCAAGCGGCCACCACCTTCCGCGACACCCTGGCCGCAAATTACCCGCAGCTGAAACCGGCCCTGGCCGCAGTGTGCCAGCCACTCGGCTGCAAGATTGCCCTGCCAACCCAGCTCGACGCCCTCAGCGTCGAACCAGGCGAACTGGCCGGCATGACGGAAAACACCTTCAGCTTCAGCACCGTCCTGCGCAACCAGTCCAAGACCCCGCAGGCCTGGCCGCATGTCGAGCTGACCCTGAACGACAACGCCGACAAGCCGGTGCTGCGCCGCGTATTCGCCCCGCGCGAATACCTGCCATCGCCAAACGAAGCAGAAAAAGGCTTCGGCCCGCGCAGCGAGCAAAGCATTAAACTGTACTTCGAGCTGAAAGAGCTCAAAGCTTCCGGCTATCACATCGCCATTTTCTACCCTTAAAAATACTATGACTACAACCGCGCTTGTCTGTGGCTCGCTGGCCATCGACATCATCATGCAATACGAGGGCCGTTTCGGCGACACGCTGCTGGCCGACCAGCTGCACAAGGTCAACGTGTCCTTCCTGGTGCCGACCATGCGCACCGAGTTTGGCGGCTGCTCCGGCAATATCGCCTACTCGCTGAAGATGCTGGGCGGCGACCCGCGCATCGTCGGTGTGCTGGGCCAGGATTGCGCGGCGTATCTGGAGCGCTTCCAGAAGCTCGGCATCTCGACCGACAACATCCTGATCAAGAAGGATGCCTACAACGCGCAGTGCTTCGTCACTGCCGATGCAGACCACAACCAGATCAACGCCTTCCACCCTGGCGCCATGTCCTTCGCGCACGAGAATCCGATCGAGAAAGCCGGCCCGGCCCGCATCGCGATCATCTCGCCGGACGGCCACCTGGGCATGCTGAAACACGCGGAAGACCTGGCGCGCCTGGGCGTCCCGTTCATCTTCGATCCGGGCCAGCAGATGCCGATGTTCACGGCCGAACAGCTGATCGGCTTCATTGAGCAGGCGACTTATGTAACCTGCAATGACTATGAAATTGAACTGCTGATGTCGCGCACCGGCCTGACTATTCCGGATATCGCCGGCAAGCTGGAGGCGCTGATCGTCACGCGCGGCGAGAAGGGGTCGGAGATTTACACTGGCGGCAAGCGGATCGATATTCCTGCCGTGACGGTGGATGCGTCGCTGGACCTGGATCCTACCGGCTGCGGCGATGCCTATCGTGCGGGTTTGCTGTTTGGCCTGGTCCATGACCTGGGCTGGGAAACCACTGGCCGCCTGGCAAGCTTGCTGGGGGCGATCAAGATTGTCACCAAGGGGGCGCAGAACCATGTGTTCACCCCTGCTGAAATTGCCGACAAGTTTGAGGCGGCGTTCGGGTACCGTTTCTAGAACCGGTAAATCTGGGTCAGACCCAAGGGTCTGACCCTGTCAAAGCGACGGTCGCCGGTTTGGGCTGCGCCTTCGAAACCGTTGAGGGTCAGACCCTTGGGTCTGACCCTGGTTTACCGGGTTAAAAGCCGGCCAACATCCTCCAGCGTCACCCCAGCCACCTCCAGCAACTTCTTCTTACTGGTCTGCCCATGCGTCAGCGTCACCGCGCTGCGCGATACCCCCAGGGCGCCGGCCAGCCACTTCACCAGCGCCTCATTGGCCTTGCCCTCAATGGGTTGCGCAGCCAGCTTGATCTTCAGGGCGTCATCGAGCACCCCGACGACCTCGGTTTTCTTCGCATTAGGCTGGATCTGCACCGCCAGCCGCACGCCGCCCGGCAATGGCGAGCACCACGTACGGCTCACACGACTCCGAACAGCTTGCCCAGCAGGAGCTGGAAGATCTGCAGCAGGATGACGGCCACCAGCACCGACAAGTCGAGGTTGCCAACCAGCGGCACCACCTTGCGGATAGGCCTGAGCAGCGGATCATTCAGCGCGCGCACGAAGGGCGCCAGCGGGGCATGCGGATTGACCCAGCTGAAAATCACTTCGATGATCAGCAGCGCCATGAACCCGAACAGTATCCACTGCAGGAAGCGATACAAGGCTGCCAGCAGCACATACTCGACCGACCGCCCGATCAGGAAGTCGATCGAGGTCGCCAGGATCACGATCAGGAAAGCGCCAATCAGGCTGGCCCAGTCATAGCCGCCCATGCCGGGAACGATGCGGCGCAGCGGGCGCACCAGCCAGTCCGATAATTGAAAAGTAAACTGTGCCACCGACGAAGGCGGGCGGACGCGGATGGCCTGCATCCAGAAGCGCAGCAGCAGCACGCCGCCAAGGAGGCTCGCTACAACATCGACGATCAACTTCAGAATATCAAACACGAGTTCACTCCAAATAAAAAAACCGCTGTGCGATTGTCTCACACAGCGGTGTTTTCGCCATCCGGCACTAAGCGTTTAAGGGCTTAGGCAGGACGGGTGCTGGTCGGGAACGGCCAGGCGGCTGCCGGGGCGATCACGGTTTTGGCTGCCGGAGCGGCCGCTGGAGCTGGGGCTGCAGCAGCAGGTGCTGGCGCGGCGGCCGGCTTCACAGCTTCCTTCTTAGGAGCAGCTGGTTTCTTGGGAGCGGCCTTTTTAGGGGCAGCTGGTTTAGCAGCCGGAGCTGCAGCCGGTGCTACGGCTACTGGCGCAACAGCTGGCTTGGCTGCTGGCTTAGCCGAGGCTTTTTTTGGGGCGGCCTTTTTAGCTGCAGGCTTGGCAGCTGGTTTTGCGGCGGCTTTAGGAGCGGCTTTTTTAGCAGCTGGCTTGGCAGCGGCTTTCTTGGCAGCTGGCTTGGCAGCAGCTTTCTTGGCGGCTGGCTTGGCAGCAGCTTTCTTGGCAGCTGGCTTGGCAGCGGCTTTCTTGGCAGCTGGTTTGGCAGCAGCTTTCTTGGCGGCTGGCTTGGCAGCGGCTTTCTTGGCGGCTGGCTTGGCAGCTGCTTTAGCTACGGTCTTCTTGGCTGCTGGTTTAGCTGCAGCTTTCTTGGCAGCTGGCTTAGCTGCTGCTTTCTTTGCTACTGGCTTAGCTGCTGCTTTTTTAGCGACGGCTTTTTTAGCTGCTGGTTTAGCTGCTGCTTTTTTAGCTGCTGGCTTAGCTGCTGCCTTGGCGACGGTTTTCTTCGCTGCTGGCTTAGCTGCTGCTTTCTTGGCTGCTGGTTTTGCTGCTGGCTTGGCAGCGGCTTTCTTCGCTACTGGCTTAGCTGCTGCTTTCTTAGCTGCTGGTTTTGCTGCTGGCTTAGCGGCGGCTTTCTTCGCTGCTGGTTTAGCGGCTGGCTTGGCAGCGGCTTTCTTGGCGGCTGGTTTAGCAGCTGGTTTAGCTGCGGCTTTAGCGGCCGGCTTAGCGGCGGCTTTCTTTGCTGGAGCAGCTGCTTTAGCGGCTGCTGGTTTCTTCTTAGCGGCGGTTGCCATTTTTAGTTCTCCTTCATCTGGGATGGGAAAAATTCACGCACAAATTTAAAACCCGTCCGGCCCTGCGCTGGACCAGGCGAATTATTCATCGGCACAAACAGGGTTGCGGTTTGCGCTAATGAATTCTGCACCCAGCTGAACTGCTGCACCTCCTCACAAGTGCAGCGCTTCAGCCATCGATTCCTGCGCCGGTGCTTGGCAGCGCAGGACTCAAATTCTTTGTCGCGACGATTGCGCGGGTGGGGCGTGAATTCAGCTCCTCGACCCCTCGTCGGGCCACGTGATACGACCAGCGTTCAAAGAAAAAACCGCCCGGCCTGATCGAGAGATCAGGTGAGCGGCTTCGCTGTCGTCGTGTGGTCTTTAAGCATACTTATGCGTTTTTGGTTCCCATTATTCTTCGATTTTTGCGGTAACAACACACTCAGAAAACAGTGCTTGCAAATTCACGCGATTTCAAGTTCGCAAAGTACACGAAAGCTTGTCGATGCGCAACCAGCACGAATGATTTTCTTCTTCTTTTTTTGCGTCGATCTGCGAGTTCGCGCACATTGAAGCGTGCTTCGCGCGCCGCTCGCGCGCTTCGAGCGGCCATCGCGTTGCCGGCCACCTCCGCATAACGCCTTTAGGTAAAGGCTGTATAAAAAATGAAGCGCCCCGGCCCGCACTTTGATGCGGGACCGGGGCGGCTGAAAGTAGCGTTTGAAAATTTTTTTTCGTCGCGATTACGCGACATGCGAAATTCGCTTCATCACGCGTTCGAGATCAAGCAAACAGGTACTGTGCGTGCTGCCATCTGTTTGCGGCAGCTCCACCACCTCGTTCGATTCGGCCGACAAGCCTTGCGCTGCCGCCGAGGTCTTCATCAGCGATGGCGCGGCGAAGCGCTTGCCGTCATCGACGGTAACGATGTCGGCGACTGCATCGACCACCAGGCCATAACGGCCCTCTTCGCGCTCGATCACCAGCACCTTGCCCGAGCCTTCGCCGGCTTCCATGCCGTACAGGCGGCGCAGGTCGACCAGGCTGATGAGCTGCTGGCGCAGGTTCAGCACCCCGCACAGGTAGTCCGGCAGGCCTGGCGGGTGGCTGATGTCGCCGGCGTGGTCGATGATCTCGCGCACCTGCTTCAACTCCAGCGCGAACAGTTCGCCAACCCGGAAGCTCAGGTAGGCCTTGCGGCCGGCGCGCTGGCTCGCTGCCGCGGCCTTGGCTTGCGCTGGATACAGCTGGCGGTGGCCCAGGTCCATCTCGCCGATCTCGCTGCGCGAGAAGATGCCTTCGTGGTCCAGCAGGATCACGTCCTCTTCGCCAGCCCTCGCTACGCAGCCGGCAAACATGGCGCTGCGCTCTTTGCTCAGCAAAGGGATGGCCAGCACTTCATCACTGGTGAAATGCAGGATGCTTTCCACTTCATCGACCAGGAAGCCGAGCGTCGCCTCGCCGATATGGGCCACCAGGATGCGCTGTTCGGCATGCGCCTGCGCCGGCTGCCCGCCGGCCAGGGTCGCAAAGTCCACCACCGGCACCTGCATGCCGCGGAACAGCATGCGGCCGCGGCACAGGGGACTGGCCAGGATCGACTCGGACAGCTCGGGCACGCGCACGATTTCCTGGATCGCCTTCATCTCCATCGCGAAGCGGGCACCGGCAGCGCGGAAGCTGATCGCATGGCGGCGCGCGCCGACCACACGCAACTGGCGCCGCGTTTCCGCGCCGCTGGCCCGCATCGATTGCACCTGCGGCACGTTCTCGATATGCACCAGGCGGTCGATGTCGAGCACCTGGACCAGGCGCCTTCCTTCTTCCAGCAAAATGGTGCCGCCTACTACCCCTTGTGTCGAACCCTCCGCATAACGCAACCGGCTGCGTTGTTCGGGCCGCACGCGCAGGATTTCACCGGTTGCGTGAACCAGCAAACCGACCTGCACATCCTGGTAGTCGATGATGGCGATCTTGTTCGACGCTTCGGCCGCCGGCGCCGCCGGGTCGAACAGGCGCCCCAGGTTCACCACCGGGATCACGCTGCCGCGCAAGGTGAACATGCCTTCCAGATAAGACGGCGACAGCGGCACGCTGGTCATGCGCTCGGGGAAGTTGACCACCTCCCGGATGCACAGGGCAGGCAATGCGAACTCGTCCCCGCCCAGCATGAAGGAGCCGAAAAGTTCCACCGTTGCCCCGGCACCCGCCTGCGGCGACGCCGGCACCACACGCAAGGCTTCCATGGCTTACACCACGAAACCGGCGACCAGCTTGTTCAATTCGCCGGCGCGCGAGTTCAGGCTGGCCGTCGACGAGGCAATGCTGTCGCAGCTGCCGGCCGACTGCTCGGCCGCTTCGGCGATGTGGTTGATGGCCACGCTGACTTCGCGCGCCGACAAAAGCTGTTCCCGGGCCTCGTGCGAGATCTCGGCAATCGCCTCGCTGGTCTTGCCGACGCCCTTCACGATGCGGTCGAACGCTTCGCTGGCCTGGTGCGAGATGGCCGTGCCGGTATTCACGCGCTTGACCGACTCGCTGATCAGCTTGGAAATCTCCTTGGTCGCCTGCGAGGAACGTTCGGCCAGCTTGCGCACCTCGTCCGCTACCACCGAAAAGCCAAGGCCATGTTCGCCGGCGCGCGCCGCTTCGATGGCGGCATTGAAGGCCAGCATATTGGTCTGATTGGCAATATCGCTGATCACCTTCACGATCTCGCCGATATCTTCCGACGAACGGTTGATCAGGTCCATCGCCTCGATCGAACGCGCCACCGCCTTGGCGCCCGTCTCGGCTTCGTCCTGGGTGGCCTTGGCCAGCTCATTGGCATGGCCGGTGCTGGTGGCAATGGCATCGATGGAACGGGTCAGGCCGTCGACCGTGGCATTCATTTCCTCCACCGTCGCGCCCAGCTCCTGCGAGCCGCCGGCCACCACGCCGGCGCGGTTGGCGATCTCCTCGGCATCGTCGGCGAAGGCGGTAGCCGACATCACCACCTGCCCGATCACGCCGCGCAAGTCGCCCATCATCTTGCCGATGCCGGCCCCCAGCTGGTCGAGCGCTTCTTCGCCGCCAATCGGCACTTCGGCAGTCAGGTCGCCCTTTGCCGCACGCGCCACCGCATCGAGCAGGCGCTCGATCTTGGCGGCATCGCTGGCTGCCTTGTCCTTGATGCCCTGCTCCATCAGCACCTGCTCGGTAATGTCGCTGGCGAACTTGACGATTTTGAAAGGGGTGCCGTTCATGTCGAGGATCGGGTTGTAGGTGGCCTGGATCCAGATCGTCTTGCCGCCATTGCCGACGCGCTTGTAGCGGCCGCCGTCGAATTCACCCCGGTTCAGTTTTTGCCAGAAGCGTTTGTAGTCGACGCTGGCTGCGTAATCGGTTTCGCAGAACATGCGGTGGTGTTCGCCCTTGATGTCGTCCAGCGTGTAGCCCATCGCATCGAGGAAGTTGCTGTTGGCGGTCAGCACGTGCCCGCCCATGTCGAACTCGATCACGGCCTGCGCCTTGTCCATCGCGCTGACCTTGCCCTCGTACTCCGCGTTGCGCAGCTTGCTGGCCGTGATGTCGGTGGCGAACTTGATGACTTTATAAGGCTTGCCTTCGGCATCGAACACCGGGTTGTAAGATGCATTGATCCAGATCTCGCGCCCGCCTTTGCCCAAGCGCTTGTACTCGCCATGCTCGTAATGGCCGCCGCGCAGGCGTTCCCAGAATTGCTTGTAGGCTTCGCTGGCGGCAAAAGCGCTTTCGCAGAACATCGAGTGATGGCGGCCCTGCACTTCATCCAGCGCATAGCCGACCGCACGCAGGAAGTTGTCGTTGGCGTGCAGGATGGTGCCGTCGAGCTGGAACTCGATCACGGCCTGGACGCGATTGAGTGCGGCATTGATGGCCTGCAGTTCGACTTCTTGCAGCTGGCTTTCCTGGATGATTGGGCTGTTCATTTTAGGTGAGCTCCTGTAGGGGGGATTGTTTCCACTGGGAATTTCCAGTATAGACAGCGCCCCCGCCAGCAATCTCACGCTTTGTCACCTGCCCCTGCCCACGCTTTAAGCAGTTGAAGAAAGGCCGCCCGTTCGTTGTGGGCCCACAACGAAACAACGCCCGGCGAACCGGGCGTTGTTATCTTTCTCTCACTCTTACTCTTCGTGGAAGGCTTCTTCCCGCTTCTTGCGCAAGGACGGTGACAGCACTACCGCCAGTGCCAGGCCGGCCAGCACCAGCAGGGTGGCGCTGATCGGACGGTTGAGGAACACCATCGGATCGCCATGCGACAGCAGCATGGCGCGCCGCAGGTACTCTTCCAGCATCGGGCCGATGATGAAGCCGAGCAGCATCGGCGCCGGTTCCGCATCGAGCTTGGCGCAGATATAGCCGAACACCCCGAACAGCGCCATCAGCCAGACGTCGAACTGGGCATTATTCAGGCTGAACACGCCGATCGCGCAGAACAGCAGGATGGCCGGGAACAGGCGATGGTAAGGCACGGTGATCATCTTGACCCACAGCCCGATCATCGGCAGGTTCAGCACCACCAGGAACAGGTTGCCAAACCACATCGACACGATCAGGCCCCAGAACAGGTCCGGCTTCTCCGTCATCACCGCCGGTCCCGGGGTAATGCCCTGGATGATCATGGCGCCGATCATCAGCGCCATCACCGGGTTGGACGGAATGCCCAGCGTCAGCATCGGGATGAAGGAAGTCTGGGCGCCCGCGTTGTTGGCCGATTCCGGCGCCGCCACGCCCTCGATGGCGCCCTTGCCGAACTCTTTTGAGTTCGGCGACACCTTTTTCTCGAGCGAGTAGGACGCGAAGGAAGCCAGCATCGCACCGCCGCCCGGCAGGATGCCGAGCGCTGAACCGAGGAAGGTGCCGCGCAAGACCGGCGCCAGGATGCGCTTGAAGTCTTCCTTGTTCAGCATCAGCCCCGACACTTTCTTCATCAGGATGTGGCGCTCCTCGTCATGCTCCAGGTTGCGCACGATCTCGCCGATGCCGAACATGCCCATGGCCACGATCACGAACGAGATGCCCTCCGCCAGCTCCGGCATATCGTAGGTATAGCGTTGCTGGCCCGAATTGACGTCGGTGCCGATCATGCCCAGCAGCAGGCCCAGGATCACCATGCCGATCGCGTTCAGCAGCGAACCGCTGGCCAGCACCACGGCCGCCACCAGGCCCAGTACCATCAGCGAGAAGTAGTCGGCCGGGCCGAACTTCAGTGCCAGGTCGGCCAGCGGCGGCGCGAAGCACGCCACCACCACGGTTGCCACCGTGCCGGCAAAGAAGGAGCCCAGCGCAGCCGTTGCCAGCGCCTTGCCGGCATGGCCCTTGCGCGCCATCTGGTAGCCGTCGATGGCTGTCACCACGGAAGATGACTCGCCCGGCAGGTTGACCAGGATGGCCGTGGTGGAGCCGCCATACTGGGCGCCGTAATAAATACCGGCCAGCATGATCAGCGCCGCCACCGGCGGCAGGCCGAAGGTGGCCGGCAGCAGCATGGCGATGGTGGCGATCGGGCCCAGGCCCGGCAGCACACCGACCGCGGTGCCGATGAAGACGCCCATCAGGCAGTACAGCAGGTTGGTCAGGGTAAAGGCCGTTTCAAAGCCCAGCCCCAGGTTGCTTAAAATTTCCATGCCCGCTCCCTAGAAACCGAGCCAGGGGCCGAGCGCAGGTATCGGCAATCCCAACAATTTAATGAACAGCACATAGGCGAATGCCGCCAGGCCGGCGGCCAGCAGTGCCACTTCTTTCCAGCGGAACTTGGGACTGGCGTAAGCGCTGACCAGCACCAGCACGGCGGCGGCAGGCACCAGGCCGGCGCCGCGCATGAAGATGCCGAACAGCACCACAGCCACGGTGACCAGGGCCAGCGGCTTGAGGTGCAGCTTTTCCATCGGCTCGCCATGGCGGAAGAAGGAGCGCAGCACGCCGGCAGCGCCGATCACGGCCAGCAGGATGCCCAGCACGACCGGGAAGAAGGCGGGGCCCATGCGGAAGGAAGTGCCAATATTCAGGTCGCCGCGCGTGAACACGGCGCCCAGTCCTATGGCAATGAAGATCACCCCGATCCAGAAATCTTTCGGGTGACGGATTGCGGAAGACATCAGATACTCCTTGGCTGGCGCTTAGTCAGCGTAAACACCGGCTTTGCTGATGATCGGGCCCCAACGGTCGATATCGGCCTTCAGGTGGGCACGCAGGGCTTCCGGCGTGGCGCGCTTTTCTTCGACCGGCTCGGTGCCCAGGTCGGCAAAGCGCTGCTTGACGGCCGGGTCTTTCAGCGCCACGTGCAGCGCGCTGACCAGGGTGTCGATCACCGGTTTCGGCGTGCCTTTCGGTGCGTACATGCCGTGCCACACCGCCACTTCAAAGCCTGGCAGGCCGGCTTCGTTCAGGGTTGGCACGTCCGGCAGCGACGCCACGCGGGTCTTGGTGGTCACGCCGTAGACCTTGACCTTGCCGCCCTTGATCTGGCTGGTGGTGTTGGTGGTCTGGTCGCACATGAAGTCCACCTGGCCGCCCAGCAGGTCGTTCATGGCCGGGCCGGTGCCTTTATATGGCACGGTGGTCAGGTCGGTCTGGATGGCGGACATGAACAGCATGCCGCACAGGTGGGACGCCGAACCCAGGCCGGCATTGGCGTACGTGACCTTGGCCTTGTTGGCTTTTACATAAGCCAGGAATTCCTTGAAATCCTTGGCCGGGAAATCCTTGCGCGCCACCAGGGTCATAGGCACGTCGGTCACCAGGCCGATCGGCTCGAAGCTGTCGATGGCGTTGTAGCTCAGCTTGCGGTACAGCGCCGGCGCGGTGGAGTGGCCGATGTGGTGCAGGAAGATGGTATAGCCGTCCGGAGCCGACTTGGCCGCACGCGCCGCACCGATGGTGCCGCCGGCGCCGCCGACGTTTTCCACGATGATCTGCTGTTTCAGCTTGGTGCCCATGGACTGCGCCAGCAGGCGCGCCACGGTGTCGGTGGGTCCGCCGGCAGCGAACGGCACGATCATGGTGATTGGCTTGGTTGGGTAGCTCTGTGCCTGCGCGAGGCCGGCGCCGAACAGGGGCAGGCATGCCATTGCGGTGATGAGGGCGCGTCGTTTCATGTGGATCTCCAGTTACTGATTGATTGTTGGATTTGCGCTACTAGTAATGTTGTACCAGCAATTATTGGAGGACACAAGTAAGGGCCGCTACTTTGATTGACTTCGCCCGCCAAGACGCACATGATTGGCTGACTATGGCTCCCAAGCTGCACCTCGCCGCAACAATCCTGGCGCTCCCCCTGGCTGCGCCGGCGGGCTCGCTTCAGCTGTTTACCGAGTACACGCCGCCCGACATCATGCGCGAAGGCGACCGGATTTATGGCATCTCGCCGGACAAGGTGAAAGAAATCATGGCGCGCGCCGGCATCAGCTACACCATCGAGATCATGGCCTGGCGCCGCGCCTACGAACTGGCCTTGCGCACGCCCGATTCCTGCGTGTTTTCCACCTCGCGCTCGCCGGAGCGGGAGGCGCTGTTCAAATGGGTCGGGCCGCTGCGCGAGGTGGACTGGACGCTGTACGGCATGGCCAACCCGCCCTTCCAGCTCGCCACGCTGGACGATGCCCGGCACTTGCGCATCGGCGGCTACAACGGCGACGTGCGCGCCCAGTACCTGGTGGCGCGCGGCTTTACGGTGGATACCGCGACCGACAATTTTTCCAACCCGCGCAAGCTGCTCGGCGGGCGCATCGACCTGTGGGTGACCAGCCACCAGCTGGCCAACGGCGTGCTGGCGCAGGAGGGCCTGCTCGGCAAGATCGTGCCCCTGCTCACCTTCCACACCTCGCGCGCTTACCTGGCCTGCAACAAGGCAGTGCCGGATGCGCAGATCGCGGCGATGTCGGCGGCCATGGCGGAAATGGTGAAAGACGGTACTTCGACTGCGATTGACCGCAAGTATGCCAACTGGCGGCCAGCGCAAGCGCCTGGCCGCTGACCGGTGCCTTCAGGGCCGCAAGGTCAAGCGGCGAAAGCGGTAGCGCCGGTGCTCCTCGTTGTCCAGGGAAAGCGAAGACTTGATCATGTCGCTGCGGCTGATCACGCCCACCAGCCGGCGGCTGGCGGCATCGGCCACCACCGGCAAGCGTTCCAGGCCATGCACCGCCAGCCGCACCGCCACCGTGCGGCAAGTCTCGCCGCGCAGCGCCACGATCGGCGCGTTGACGCCGTACAGCTCGCGCACGTGCACAGCGTGGCTGGCCTGCTCCAGCGTCGCACGGTCCAGCATGCCAAGCAGCGCGCCCTCGCTGGTGACCGGGTAGGCGCGGTGGCGCTGCGTCGCGCCGAAGTGGGTGGCCAGCACGTCTGCCACGCGCGCATCGGCGTCGATCGACACCGGGGTGGCTGTCATCACCTCTTCCACGCTATGCCGCTCCAGCGGGTCGATGCCGTACTCGCGGTAGATATGGTGGCCACGGCGCGCGATTTTTTCGGTCAGGATCGAACGGTGCATGGTAATGACGGTAAAGCCATACGCCACCGCCGAAGCGGCCAGCACCGGCAGCAGCGCATTGGCGTCATGCGTCAGCTCATAGGCAAACACCGTGGCCATGATCGGTGCGCGCATCATGCCGCCCAGCGTGGCAGCCATGAATACCAGTGGCCAGACGGCCGGCGAGCCGCCCGGCAGGCAGGGCGCCAGCACCGTGCCCAGGCCCGCGCCCAGCATCAGCAAGGGTGCCAGCACGCCGCCGGAAGTGCCCGAACCGAGTGCAATCAGCCACATGATGGCCTTGGCCAGCAGCAGCGTTGCCACCACGCCGGCGGCCAGGCGGTTTTGCAGCAGGTCGCCGATCACGTCATAGCCAACGCCCAGTGCGCGCGGCTGGAAATAGCCGCCGATGCCGATGGCGACGGCGCCCAGCGCCGGCCACCACATCCAATGGACCGGCAGCTTGTGGAAGCCGTCTTCCACGCGATACAGGGCGGTCGACAGCAGCCATGCCATGGCGCCGCACAGCACCCCGGCCACGGCGCAGGACAAGAGTGCCACCGGCGGCATGGCCGGGCTTTGCTGCGGGAACAGCGGGCCGGCCTCCATCACGAGCGGCCGCAGGAAGCCGGCTACCGCGCAGGCAATGGCGACCGGCAACAGGCTGCGCGGGCGCAGCTCGAACAGCAGCAGTTCGACCGCCAGCAGCAGCGCCGCAATCGGCGTGCCGAAGACGGCCGTCATGCCGGCCACTGCGCCCGCCACCAGCAGCGTCTTGCGCTCGGCGTCGCTCAAATGGAAATGCTGGGCAAACAGGGAGCCGACCGCGCCGCCGGTCATGATGATCGGCCCTTCGGCGCCGAACGGGCCGCCGCTGCCAATGGCAATCGCCGACGCCAAGGGCTTGAGCAGCGCCACCTTGGGCGACATCGCACTGCGCTTGAACAGGATGGCCTCGATCGCCTCCGGAATGCCGTGGCCGCGGATCTGCTCCGAGCCATAGCGTGCGATCAGGCCGATCGCCAGGGCGCCGATGACCGGCACCACGACTACCCAGGGACCGAGTGCATGGGCGGCCGGCGACTGCGGCGCAGTGGACAATGCCTGGAAAAAGAACAGGTTGGTGAATAGCGCAATTGCATTCAGCAGCAGCCAGGCGGTGCCGGTGCTCAGCATGCCAATCAAGGCGGCCAGCGCGCCAATCTGCAGCAGGCGCGCATCGCCGCTGAAGTCGCGGCGTGGGTCGTACGGTTTCATGCTTTTTGCGGCAGGTTGGGAACAGTGAAAACGCCATGCAGCGATTGCAATTCAGCGCGGTGGATGGCTGCCAGGCGCACCAGCACTTCTTCGCCGGCTGGCAGCAGGTGGACTTCGACCCGGCGCCGGTCTTGCACATGGGGGCGGCGCTGCACCAGCCCGGCCGCCTCGCAGCGGCCCAGCAGAGCGACAACGCCATGCTGCTGCGCTTGCAGCCGCTCGGCCAGTTCGCCGACCGTGGCCCACTCGCGGCCGGGGAAGCCTTTGATATGCAGGAGCAGGAGGTACTGCAGCGGCGTGATGCCCTCGGCCTGGGCGGCGTTCTCGGAAAAGCGCTCGAAGCGCCGCATCTGGTAGCGGAATTCGGACAAGGCCATGAAGTCGGCCTTGGACAGTGAATCTGGTAATGACGGCATATTTCTATCACAACATGATGTAATTAGCCGTTCATGATACCACCATCAGTATGCGGCCTCCCTATTTCACAGGCGGCACGATATGCGGTTGCTGCGGTTCCTGGGTGAAGTGCGGCGACATGATCTGCACGCCTTCACGGTTGAAGACGTCGACCACCTTCTGGTGCAGCAGGCTGATCAACTCGGCACGCCCGTTGGGCGAGCTCAATACCGAACAGGCGACGAGCTTGTATTCGATATAGAAATCGGACAGTGCGCTCTGGATAACATAGGGCCGCGGTTCGGCAGCAACGCCCTCGGTTGTCGCCGCCGCCTCCTCCAGCATGGCATGGACCTGGCGCCACGGTGTGTCGTAGCCGATGGTCACCGTGGTATCCAGCACATAGGCGCCCGGTACGGCGCGCGAGTAATTCTTGATCGTATTCGAAAGCACCCAGGCATTCGGCATTGCCACGTCCACGCCCATGCCGGTGCGCACGCGGGTGTCGAAGATCCCCGGTTCCACCACAGTACCCTGCACGTCGCCGACGCTGACGTAGTCGCCCTTGCGCAGCGCCCGCGTGTACATCAGGATCAGCCCCGCCGCGCCCTGGCCGACAATGCTGGAGGCGCCGATCGACAGCATCAGCCCGGCCAGCACCGTCACGCCCTGGAACGCCGCCGTGTGCGCGCCCGGCAAATAGGGATAAGCCATGGCCAGCGCGAACAGCCAGATCACCACGGTTCCCAGGCGGCGTGTCGGCACGGCCGTATCGCGGTCGAGCCAGCCGAAATGCAGCTCGCCGCGCTCGATGCGCTTGAAAAAGGAAGCCAGCGTGACAGTGGCCAGACGGGCCAGGACCGCAATCACGACGACCAGCAGCAGGCCGGGAATCGCACCGGCCACGTTGCTGCCGATATCGGCCGCGGTATCGAGCAGGAACTGCTGCAAGCGCTCGCCCCAGTTGCGCGCAAAAGGAATCCGCGCCAGGACAAAGGCCAGCCAGACGTAAGCCGCCAGCAGCCCGAGGAACCAGACCAGCACGTCCATGGCAAGACTCATGAAATGAACCAGGTGTTCGGCATCGAGCACACGCACGTTGCGGACGCGGACCTGCGCCAGGCGCCGGCCCAGGATCGCTTCGAGCCGGCGCCGGGCCCCGCGGCGCAGCGCTGCCAGCAGCCAAAGGAAAAAGACCAGCGCGCCCGTGGCCAGGGCACACAAGGCCAGCGCTTGCGCGAGATATGCGGGGCTGCGCTGCTCGCGGCGTTCCAGCAGCGCCTTATTCAGTTGCGCCGCGCTTTCATGGGCCAGGAGGTCGGTGGTATCGCCCGCCAGGGCGTTGACGTCGCCGGGGGCGACCAGGAACAGCAGCGAGCCGTCCAGCAGCACTTGCGTGCCCTCGGCAATCGAGCGAATGCTGGCCTGCTGCGGCCCGCCTCGCGCCAGCGCGCGTTCGAGGCGCTTGTCCGCAGCGTCGGCGCGGTCTTGCGGGGTGTAGCCGCTCAACATCGAACGGAACACGAAGACGGTCCGGTTGCCGACTGCGAGCCGCGCGGCCGGCGCCTCCGCTTGGGCCGGCGGCGTGGCTGCTGGCAAGGCATGGCTTAGTTGGCTAAGCGTGAGCAGGAAAAGACAGAAAAGCGTGCGCAGCAGCATGGATTCCTTCGCGTCAATTTGCGTGCCATCATTGCACACAATGCTGGACAACTCAATCCGGGCCCCGCAGCTGCGCCAGCGCTTCCGGCCTTAGCTGCCGACGTTCTTCAACTCATCCGGCATCAGGTAGGTGTAGCTCTTGGGGTCGAACATCACCTTCCAGGTTTTGGCCGCCACCTTTGCGCCACCTTGCATGCCGGCCTTGCGCGTGATGTACAGCGGCGTGAAGGTCGAATCGGTCACCGGATCGGTGCGATAAGACCATTGCAGTTGGGTGCAGCGCGGCGGAATGATTTCGTATTCCTCGTCAGCTTCCTCGCTGGCGGCATCCTGCGCACCCTCGCCTTCGGCCGGAGCGGCCGCCTTCTTTGCGCCCTTTTCCTTTTCCCAGGCTGCGTACAGGCTTTCGGTTTCTTTGCAGTCGCCACCACCCAGGACCTGGAACGCCGCAGTGAATTCGGTCAGCAAGGCGATCTGCTCATTGCGCGGCGCCAGGACTACGTTGCTGGTGGTGGTGAAATGTTCGCCCACGCCGGATTCGTTGGAGATGGTCTTCACCACCCATCCCCACACATCGGCACTCAGGGCTTCGAAATGCACGCGCTCCGGGGTCACCGGATCGACACCGCTCGGGCGGCGCGGATCGCTGTATTCATAAAGCTGGCCATCGCGGTAGCGCAGCTGGAACACGCCATAAAACGAATCTTCTTCATCCATCGGTGCAATGGCACGGCCGCTGGTGACCAGGTAGAGCTCATCCCCCTCCTTGCCGTCCACTTTCTTCTGCTGCACAACGGTCACCAGGTAAGTCAGGCGGCTCGTTTCGTCGACATAGAGCCAGCCTTGCTGGGACTCCGAGTACTTGCCATAGTTGCGCGTCATGACGCCTTCAATCGCTTCGTTCGCGTCGAAAGTGCGCGCGGCTTGCGGCTTTCCTTTCAGCGCCACCAGCGCGATCAGCACCGAGAACAGCAGGCCGACTGCGGCGAAAATATAGATGGCGATGCGGCCCAGTTTCCTGGCGCGCTTCGGTTGTTCCGGTGTCGTGTTTTCTTCCATGTTGTATCACAGCAATATTAGTAGATGCGCAATTATACGAAAGTTAAGGAAAACTGATTTCAGCCGTGCGCACCGCCTGCTTCCGTCATAATAGTGACTGAACAAGCGCTCGCTGCGATCACGAATATGACCCTGTCCCGCTTAACCATTTTCGCCGGCTGTCTCCTGGTCGCCCTGCGCGGATGGTGTGGCGAGCTGGTGGTCATGGTCGACCGCGCGGCCGACATGCCGATGGCGCGTTTTGAAGACGGACGGCTGGTCGAAGGGGTCCACAAGATGCTGGGCGAAGCACTGGCGCGCGGCACAGGACGCGATCTGCGCTTCCTGCTCCTGCCACGCAAACGCATTTCCAAAGCCTTGCAGGAAGGCCAGGCCGACATCCTTTGCGGGTACACCCCGGAATGGATCGAGGGCGATTTCCTGTGGTCCGAGCCCGTCTTCACGGCGGAGGAAGTCCTGGTCACGGACGCGCGCGAGCAGCGGCCCGCCTCGATCGCCGAGTTGAACGGCCAGCCAATCGGCACCGTCCTCGGCTACCAGCATCCCGAAATCGAAAAGATCCTGGGCAGCAGCTTTGTGCGCGATGATTCGCCGAATATGGAAATCAATCTGGAGAAACTGGCGCGCGGACGCGTGCATCACATCCTGATTGCGCGTGGCGTTCTCGAATACCGCCAGCGCTTGCGCGCCGTGCCACTGAAGCTGCACCCGCCCCTGCCCGCAGCAAGTTTCAACACCCGCTGCGCAGTCTCACGCAAGGGCAACCTCAGCCTGGAAGAGGCGAATCGAGCGATCGCTGCGGCCGTGAAGGACGGCACGCTGGCACGGATCCTGGCCCAGTTCCGTTAGGGGCCTGTGCGGCTTCAGGAGCCCACGTACTTCAACTCTTCCGGCATCAGGTAGGTATGGCTCTTTGGATCGAACATCACCTTCCAGTTCTTCGCCTCGACCTGCACTCCTTGCCGCATGCCCGCCTTGCGCGTGATGTACAGCGGCGTGAAAGTCGAATCGTTCACCGGGTCGGTACGATAAGACCATGCCAGCTGGGTGCAACGTGGCGGCACGTATTCATCGCCATCGCCCTCTTCCTCCGTGCTGGATTCCGCTGTGCCTTCTCCCTCGGCAGGAGCTGCCTTCTTTTCACGCTGTGCCTTTTCCCAGGCCGCATACTCGCGCTCGGTTTCCTTGCAATCCCCGGCCCCAATAACCTGATAGGCGGCAAGGAAGTCGCTCAGGACAACGATCTGCTCGTTGCGTGGCGCCAGAACGACGTTGCGGGTGGAAATGTACTCCGCGCCCTCGCCGGTTTCCGAGGAAATGGTCTTCACGACCCAGCCCCACACACCTGCGCTCAACGCTTCAAAATGCACGCGTTCCGGGGTAACCGGATCGACGCCGCTGGGGCGATGCGGGTCGCTGTATTCGTAAAGCTGGCCATCGCGGTAGCGCAGTTGGAAAACGCCGTAGAACGAATCCGCCCCGGCATTCGATTCGATGGCATTGCCGCTGGCAACCAGGTAGAGTTCATCGCCTTCCTTGCCCTCGACTTTCTTCTGCTGCACCACTGTGACGAGGTAAGTCCTGTGGCTCTCCTCATCGACATAGAGCCAGCCGCGCTGGGCCTCCGAGTATTTGCCATAGTTGCGCGTCATGACGCCATCGATCGCGTCGGCAGCCTCGAAGGTGCGGGTTTCCGGCGGCTTCCCGCGCAGCGCCATCACGGCGATGAGCACCGAAAACAGCAAGCCGATGGCGGCAAAAATGTAAACGGCGATGCGGCCCAGTTTCCTGGCGCGCTTTGCTTGTTCTGGGTTGGCTGCTTCTTCCATATTGTATAGTAGCAATATTGATAGGCCTGCAATTATACAAAAGTTAAGGAAACCTGATTTCAGCCGTGCGTACCCGGATCGAACTTGCCGCTTATTACATCAGCCTCGCCGCAGTGCTGGCAGTCGCCAGCTATTTCGGCCCACCCGAGCGGCCCGCCCTATCCCGGCCTACGCCGACCATCGAAACGATTGCCAGGCGCGATAGCTACGCCACAGCCATTTCCGCTGGCGATGACGGTTCGGTGTACTTAATCTTCTATACCGAAAACGAGGTATTTCGTCACGACGGAAAGAGTGCGGAACTCAAGGCGGTAGCGTCGCTACTGGCGCCTGGTTTCGTTGGCACCGACAAGCTGGGTAACGTCTACGCAAGCTATGGCGTAACCGGTGACGGCTGCATTCTGGACCATGTGGCGGGTTTGCTCACCCAGCGGAAAACAATCGAAAAAATTCGCATCCACTCTTCTGTCGCGGGTCTCGCAGTAGACAGCGATGGAAGCATCTACCTGACCGCAGGAAACGTTGGCGAAGTTTGGAAAGTAGACGCCGCTGGACAACGGACTCTATTGAGTAACCTGGAGCAGTTCCATGACAAGACCCATATTCCCATAATCGAGGGAATAGCAGTTAATAAAAAGGGGCAGATACTGGTCGTTGACAACGACGGCGCCGTCTTCCTGCTCGAACATGGGCAACTCAGGCATCTTGCGGGGAAACCCCGCGAGTGCGGCACCGCCGATGGGATTGGCGAGAACGCGCGCTTCTGCGGACCGACAGCCGCCACCGCCGATCATAACGGCGATTTCCTCGTGGTGGACCAGGACTGCGCCGTCCGCAAAGTAACGCCCTCCGGCGAGGTCACAACGCTGATCGGAACGCCAGACGGCCCACTGCCCGGCCTCGTCCGGCTTCCTGAGGAGCAGTGCTCGACCTGGATTCGCTCCATTGCCGTCGATCGCAACGGAGATATTCTGCTTGCTGCGCGTTCTGCGCTACGTGTTCGATTTCATTGAGCCGGGACCTCCGTCTCGTACCAACATTTAGAGTAGAAGCAATGTCACGTGCCTGCGGCGAATCGACAAAAGGGGGCAGGTGCATTCTTGTGCCATCCCCATAAAGAAAAAGAGCCTTCTACCTCAGTAGAAAGCTCTTTTTACTGCCTAAGTCGCGCTTGCGACAACGGCGAATTAGTCCCAGCTCAGCGCGCCGCCGGTCTGGTACTCGGTGACGCGGGTTTCGAAGAAGTTGCGTTCCTTCTTCAGGTCGATCATTTCCGACATCCATGGGAATGGATTCTCGTCCTGGTCGAACAGGGTTTCCAGGCCGATCTGGGTGGCGCGGCGGTTGGCGATGAAGCGCAGGTAGCCTTTGAACATGGCTGCGTTCAGGCCCAGCACGCCGCGTGGCATGGTGTCTTCGGCGTAGCGGTATTCCAGCTCGACGGCTTGCAGGAACAGGCCTTTGATCTCTTCCTTGAAGGCCGGGGTCCACAGGTGCGGGTTTTCCAGCTTGATGGTGTTGATCAGGTCAATGCCGAAGTTGCAGTGCATCGATTCGTCGCGCAGGATGTACTGGTACTGCTCGGCGGCGCCCATCATCTTGTTCTGGCGGCCCAGCGCCAGGATCTGGGTGAAGCCGACGTAGAAGAACAGGCCTTCCA